>ERZ1292625.17-Hain-H41-01um-R1-17-length-284356-cov-11_pt1 | contig 284356 bp, 317 predicted proteins | sample MGYA00564400_ERZ1292625 | MGnify/ENA primary metagenome ERZ1292625 (study PRJEB36523, sample SAMEA6512639) | groundwater metagenome | collected 2019-01-08 | study: AquaDiva: Metagenomics assemblies of 32 groundwater samples | reverse complement strand
AACAACAAGACAGGTCTAAAGGAGAACAGCAGCAAAAGCAATCTGGTTCTAGAGGGAGCGACAAGATTTTAGGAGAAGTTGTTCCCGCAACTGTTCAAGAGCTTATAGGAAGAACAGGATTTAGGGGAGAAATCACTCAGATAAAATGTTTAGTTGAGGCAGGAAAAGACAAAGGCAGAAGCATGAGAAGAAATGTCAAAGGTCCGATAAAAATCGGCGACACATTGATGTTAAGAGAAACTGAAATTGAGGCAAGAAGAATAAAGTCTCAGGTAACAAAAGGAGCTTATACTTAAAATGACAGCCTTTGATGATTATAAAAAATATTTTGAATTAGGAAGAGATTATATGTTACCTCAAATTGAGCGGGCATCTTGGGAAGGTGTTGCTGAAGTTGTTGCTCCTGAAGATTTAAGTGGGATTAGTTTATCTGGACTTATTGCGGGCGCGGAATCTGTTTTGCGTGAAAAAGGATTTAGATTATTTAATAAAAAAAATAATGGTTCTGTTTTTAGCTATTATGACTTGGGAGTTCAAAATGCCTAAATGTGTTTTTTGTGGGAAAGAATATCATTTTCACGAAGGTGTGACTCTTGTAAAGAATGACGGAACAATCAATTATTTATGTTCTTCAAAATGCAGGAAAAACATGAAGATGAAAAGAAGAAAAGTCAGATGGGTGCATTTGAGTGAGGAAGAAAAAGTTTCTAGGAAAGCGAAGAAAAAGTGAATTCTATGAAGGAGCAAAGTATTTAAATCATTATTTTTCATTATTCTTACAATGTTCAATCTTATAAAGAAAGTTTTTGCGAAAGAAACAAATTCACAGAAAGAAATTAATGAAAATGATGGAGAAGCCTTTGGAATAGTAGTAGGAACTTTTGAAATAAATGATGAACCTGAACAGAGGCACTGGAGAAATATCTGGGGGTTGAGCAAAGATTCTGGTTTATCTCAAATCGCGGTTGGAATAATAATTGATAGATATAAAGGATTATATTTTGAAGAAAGTCCTTTTGAAATCGCAGAAACGAAGTTTTATAGACTGACAAGCGAGGGTCTGAAAATTTACAACACTCTAAGAAATGGAGTTTTACAAATTTGAACTAAGATGGTAATGTCATTAGATTCAATAAAGAATTTTTTTAAAGTAGAACGGAAAAGTCCTGAATTAGACATTAACGAAGGTGATAGAGCAAATTTTTGTATAATTTCGAGGCAATTAATTTTGAGTGAACTTGATCCAACTGACTGGAGAACTTCTTGGGGTTTGTCCAGAGATACTGGCTTAAATCAAGGCCTAATAGAAGCAATAATGAAAAGGTACGAGGGAAAATATTTTGACACAATACTAGATGAATCTGATGAAGGAATTTTTTATGGATGCAGATTAACTGATGAAGGAGTAACAGCTTATAATAATCTAACCAAAGCTTTTAGAAATTTGAATTGAAATAAAATTCTATTAAATTTTGTACCCTTTCTGTTTTCTTTATAGATGTTTGACACTTACTTAAGGTGATGATGAATCTTTATATATTGGTTATCCAATATTATCTTACTTATTTTAAAATGGCATCACAAACAATCACTTCAAACAGCAGGACTCTCGAACAAATGAGTTTAGACCACGGGATTAAAACAATAGAGATTGATGGGGCGACACTTCATGGGGGGGATAGGTACCTTGTAAAAATCAATGGTCAAAAAGTTTATTTAACTGGAAAATCTTTTGCTTATTTTACAAAATTAGCTTGGTTTAGGAAACATGGAGAGGGGTGGGTTGATAATGATGCTCTTGAACCAGGATTTAATCAAGCAAGATATTTGTACAGGATGAAAACAGAAATAAGGGAAGGGCTAAGGAAAGGAGAAGAAAAGGAAACGAGACCTTTGGAATGGGGAGTTGCAGAAAATAGAAGAGATGGCCGCTATAGGATGATTGCGAATCCTGGCGTTATAACTTTTAATGAAGCAAACCTAAAGAGATACCCAGATCATACTGTAAGTAGCCTCGTAACTCGGTAACCATAATGCATAAAAAGCCAATTTCGCTCAAATTCTTATAAAAGACCTGATAAAAAAGGGTAAAATGTTCAAAAAGTTATTTGTTATGCTATCATTTTTTGTAGTTTTCTTAGGGCTAGTCAGTGCTTTAAACCAGATTTACATATCTCCAAGCCCTGTAAGCACAACGCAAGGACAGCACTTTACAATTGATATCAATGGGATTGCTTTAGCCAATACAAGTGATGTTTTTGGAGTGCAGTTTGACTTAGATTATAATCCCAGTCTGCTTAGCATGAACTCTGTAACCCAAGGAAATTTTTTGAAGAGTGATGGTGCAACAACGATTTTTAATTACACCTCTTCTGCAGGAAAATTGACTGTTTATACTGTAAGGAACACAACAACAGGAATTTATGGAAGCGGAACTTTTGCAACGGTTAATTTTACTGCTTTAAATAGCGGAAACTCTTTTTTAAATCTTTCAAATGTTGTATGGGTTAATTCAACAATAACAAATGACAGTGCTGAAACTATTAGTCTGATTGTTGATAATGGGAGCGTAATTGCTGGTGAACCGTTTAGATACAGTGATTTGTCTTTTTCACCTTCTTCTCAACAAGTTGGAACTGGAGTTGATTTTGATGTCAATGTAACTGTCAGCAATGTTACAGAACTTTATGGATACCAGTTTGATCTTTCTTACAATTCGTCGGTATTGCAATATCTTGGTATATCTCAAGGTCCTTTTTTGAGCAGTGATGGTGCGAGTGTTTTTCAGATTCCTCCCAACTCTGGAACGCCCGGTTTTTTAGACAATTATGCTGTTACAAGAATTTCTACATTATCAGGAATCAATGGTAGTGGTGTGATTGCCCAAATAAAATTTAGAAGTTTGAGTGTGGGCAATTCTAATTTTGTTCTTTCAAATGATTTGCTTTATGATTCTAACAACACAAATCCTCAACCAATTCAGCATACAACTCAAAGTGGAAATGTAACTGTAATATCTTCTTTTGTTTGCGGCAACAATGTTGTTGAGGGAACAGAACAGTGTGATGGGACTAATCTCTCAAGTCAAACTTGTATTACTCAAGGATATACTGGAGGAACCCTGTCTTGCACCTCTTCCTGCACATTTAATGTAACTGCTTGTACAACAGGAAGTTCATCTTCAGGCTCTTCTGGCGGAGGAGGTGGAGGAGGAAGTGGTGGAAGTGTTGTTGTTAAGTCTAATAGCACAAACCAAACTCAAGTGGATAATAACATCATTGAAAATAACCCTGGAAATAATATTCAATCTGGGGGGAATAAGGAGGTTACAGGAATTTCAGACACTGGGGGCAATAAAGAAACCAAAGGATTCTTGGCTTTAACAGGAAATATTATCGGTAGAGGTGCCATAGCCGTGATTCAATCATGGGCTTTCTATTTCATTTTAATTCTTTCAATTATTTTTGTAACTGTTTTGTTGATAAGAAGACAAAGAAAAAGGAGAAGACTGCATAGATTATTAAATCATAGGCACTTTGGTTATTAAGGAGGCGACATGAAAAAATTATTTTTAGTTTTTTGGGTGTTTTTTTTGCTGGTTGGAATTGTTAGTGCAATCTTAAATATTACTCCTCAATATTCAAATATAAAAAACTTTAACTTTGTTTATTTTACACCGACGGACGCTGAAGCTACTTTTATTAGTCAGCATCTGGATTTGATGGTTTACACAGGTTCTTATAAATCACAGTTTAGGGCAAGTAATCCTGATTTACAGGTTTGGAGTTATGACACTTGTATGTCTATGGGAGTTTTGGCTCCAATCAACAAACTTGCAACTGTTTGGCCAATTTGCACCTCTCAATATTCTGCTGCTTTTTGCGAGGGAATGTTCTTCCATTTGGCTAGAGATGCGACGATAACTTCGATAAATGATGGAGTGAATACTCCTGTTAAAGGATGGAATCCTGCTGATGACACTAATGGGGATGGGATAAGGGACATAGGCCCTAGTGACCCGCAGAGAACAGCTTTATTCAAAAATGAATCAAGAATTCCTTCCTGGAGTATCTATCAAAGATGGACAAACTTTAACCATACTTTCTGGAGCGATTATTGTTCTAATACCACCACCGATGATTTTTCTTGGGGAACTTCTGAATTTGATGGAATAATGCTTGATGAAGTGACTGCTGATGTCCCTCCAAATATCCCTTCTGGAAATTATTTTGTTGAATTAAATCCTGCTGACCAGAGTGCAGATTATATCAGTAAAGCAACCATATTTTTGTCAACTTTCTGTGATAAGGCTCATGCAAAAGGGAAATATTGTGGGGTCAATGGACCTTTTGATAAATATTCTAGCGTTGTTGATGTCGATTTCAATGAATTTATTTTTACCTATCAACAAGAATTAGCTTGGTATCAGATGAACTCACAAGGAGATTACACTACAAAACCTTACACTTCAGATAATTATTGGAGAATGAACATCGCAAAACGTTCTTCGCCCGTAGGAGTTTCAGAAATGCTTCAATACCAAGGAAACGATTTTGCTACATGGCCTTGTGGCCAAACTTTTGATTCTGTTCCCAGAGACCAAAATTATTTTCTGAGCCTTTATTATATGATGAAAGACAGCAATTCTTTTTTTTCTTGGTGGCCTGTTTCATGTAGTGCAACATATAATTGTAGAACTCCTAGTCAAATCTGGTTTGGTGCTAGAGAAGTTGATATAGGGCAGCCAGTTGGAGATTTTTACATAATCAACGGAACAAACATAAATTACAACAATAATCCTGGAGGGTATTATGGAATGTTTGTAAGAAATTATACTAAAGGAATGGTTTATACTCTGCCAAGACCTCATTGGCAATCTTGCATAGGAGACACAACTTACAATACTATCAATCTGCCTGGAACATACCAAGTAGTTAACAATGATGGCAGTTTGGGTGCTCCAACAAACCAAATACAGTTAAGGTGGAAGGAGGGGGCTGTTCTTTTGAAATCAGGGCCTTCTTCTGATGTAAATTCTGATGGAAAAATAAATGTAAAGGATCTTGCGATTGTAATCTTTAATCAAGGGAGAACACCGACTGGAAATTATGCTAATCTAGATTTGGATTCTGATTCGAAAATAAACTGGAATGATGTGCAGATTGTTGCAAACAATATGTAGGTAAGTTAATAAATTAAAATTTCCTTTAATCTTTATGAAAAGAGCTGTAATTTTTGTATTGTTTTTGTTTTTTATGAATGGAATTTCCGCTGTCGCATATTCTTCAGCAGCGACGGGAAACTGGAACACTGCTACAACGTGGTCTCCGAATGGAATTCCTGGGAATGGAGATAGTGTCACAATAAATTCTGGAAATACAATAACTGTTTCAGATTCAAGAACGATTGGGACTGGAAGTGCAACATCAATAACAAATAATGGAGTGCTGACTGTTTCAGGAAGCTTGATTTTGAACGGAGATATTGCAATGAATGCAAATTCTGTTTTTAATATGAATCCTGGAAGCAGTTTAACAATGAACTCATTCAACGTTTTGTCAACGGGAAAAACAACCTTTAATTTTGTAGGAACTTCTGGAAGCAGAATTACTGTTGTATCTAGCGGCGGAGCTTTCACTGGAGGATTGAATAATGTTGTAAATTTTCAGTACGTTGATTTTACAGGATTGGGGGCATCGAGTTTTTATTTTGGGACCGATGCTGCTTCAGGTATAACAATGAAAAATTCTAGATGGATAAATTATGGAGATATTCTTTTTAATCCTACAAATGCCGCAAATGTTTTTGATATTTCAAATTCTGATTTTAGACCAAGTCCAACAGCAACAGAATATATGGGAATTTCTTCAGCTAGCAGAAATTCAGTTAATGTGGGAGTTATCAATTCTATAAAAAATTCTACTTTTTATTCTCCAAATTACATTCCAATGAATATGCACGGTTTTGGATTGACATTTCAAGGAAATGTTGTTGCGAACACATATTACGTTGCATTTAAAGGAAGTCAGAATATTCTGGATAACTTTTTCTGGAAGACAAATTCAGACATAAACCTTATTTATTTAACAAATCAAAATACTGTCTCAAACAATTATATCTATATGAACACCCCCAATAGCCACACTATTCAGGGAAACTCAAATTCAAATTGGTTTAACATAACTAATAATGTTTTTGAAAGTCTTGGAAATGGCGCCAACAATGTTCTAAATGGTGTGGGAAATTATTATGTCTTCAAAAATGTCATGATCGCTGATGGTGCTTTAATGACTGCAACTTTTGCTAACACTGGAGGAACAGAGATTGTTAAAAGGAATACTGTTTATTCGACTCAGAATGGTGTTGTCGGATTTCTTTATGGGACTGAAACCCAAGTTCATACTGCAGCAGCGACTGTATTAGTGAATAACCTTGTTGTTGATTCTCAACCTTCCACAGCAGATGGATGTGTTCAGGTTGCCGCACAAAATACTCAAGCAAATCAAATAACGTTTACAGATTATAATCTTTTTAGAAATTGTAGTCTTGTTTACACAAATGTTCTGATTACTGGTAAAACCCAGGGCATTGACTATGGGTTTGGAAGATTTGATAAGATAAACACCGATCCACAGTTTACTGATTCGACGAGAAAACTTTCAAAATGGGATCTAAATAATGGTGGAGCTGGAACAGTTGACAATGCACTTCAGGAGATGTTGAAAATGAATAATTATGGTGGAACATTTAATCAAGCTTATTCGCAATCAAATTTAATTAATTATATTCGACAAGGATTTACCCCGCAAAATTCTCTTTTGGACAACGCAGGTGATCCTGCAGATGGGAGTCCGGATCTTGGGGCCGTTGATTTTGCCTCGGGAACTCCATCAAATTCTTCAGACGTTAATAATGATGGGAAAGTTAATGTCCTTGATTTGGTTCTGGTCATAAGATGGCAGGGAAAAAATTCTGGACAGGGAGATTGGAATAATTATGCTCATCTTGACACAAATAGTGATGGGAAGATTGATTATAATGATGCTGTGACTGTTGTAAGCAGTCTATAACAATAACCTTAATAAATGCCAATTTATATTATATATAGTATTATAAAAGGGGAAATATGAGGTTAAAATTAGGTAAATTATTTTTGTCACTAATCTTTTTATTTGTAATAATCTCTTTTGTTTCTGCTAATACTGTCTCAGTGGTTCCTTCTATAATAAATGCTAATGTCGGGGGCAACTTTCTTGTGAACGTTTACGCAAATACTTCAACAAGTAATCTTTTTTCTTTGCAGTTTGACTTAAATTATAACCCCAGTGTTTTGACCTTGAATTCTGTAACCGAAGGAAATTTTTTGAAGAGTGATGGTGCAACAACGATTTTTAATTATTCCTCCATTGGTGGGGGGTTGGTTAGAGGTGTTTATGATGCAAGAAATAAAACTTTTGCAGATGCTATTCCTGGGATTAATGGTAATGGTAGCATTGCGATTTTGAATTTCACAGCCATAGGTTCTGGAAATTCTGGATTGAATCTAAGCAATGTCATATGGGTTAATTCTAGTATTTTGAATGCGTCGGTTGCTAATGTTGTTCCAATAGTAAATAATGGAAGCGTGGCCGTCAGTGTTCCTCCCCAATGCCAATTAACAAATGCCGATTGGAGTACAAGTTCAACTACAGAAAATCAGATAGTGACCTTAACTGTTCAAGGATTAAATTGCAACGGTCAAAGCATTAATTTTACAATTTGGGAATATGACGGCGGTGGCGAGTTTATTCTTGGTGGTGCTGATGATCCTACTTTGATTAGTCCATTAAATGCAATCTTTAGCTCAGGTGTTGCGACAACAACATGGACGGCGGAATGGCAAAGTGATTGTGGCGGACTTTGTGATCCTCCAGAATATTCTTTTGTTTCAACTATCTTGACTAATGCATCAAATACAATCACAAGTAACGATCCTAAGATGATAGTTAACAAACTTGTTTCGCAAAATGAAATATTCATCGCTCCAAATATCCAAAATGTAACTCTTGGAAATAGTTTTATAGTCCAAATAAAAGGAAGGGTTTCGCCAGGAAATGACTTGAATGCAATACAAACGGACATTAATTATAATCCAGCTATACTCTCTGTAAATAGTGTCACAGAGGGAACTATGCTAAATGAGAGCGGGACAGTTCCCACTTTTTTTGGTTATACTTTGTCTTCTGGATTGATTTATAACTTATATGTTGCAAGAAATTCAAGTAATGGAACGACGGCGAGTGAGGGGACAATCGCAATAATTAATTTTACGGCCATTGGTGGTGGAACCTCTTACATAAATATTTCAAATGCTTTGTGGGCCAATTCTACTGTAACCAATATTAGCGTTGGACAACCTCCTTATATTGCAACGAATGGAAGTGTTGTTATTATTGGAGGAGACATAACTGCCCCAATTATCTCCAATGGATTGCCTCAATCAATTCTTCCTGCTGGAACAACTTCAACTCCAATTAGTGTCACAACAAATGAGGCAGCAACTTGCAGATGGTCTTCAACTTCCGGGGTTGCATACGCTTCAATGACAAATACTTTTGCAGGAGCTGGGACAACTTCACACACAAGCACGAGATCTGGTTTAAGCGATGGGGGAAGCTACACAACTTACGTGAGATGCCAAGATAGTTTAGGAAATACAAATACTGCTGATTATTCATTCACATTTAATGTAGGCAGTTGTACTCCAACTATAACTGTGGACAGCACTTATACTGGGTATAATATTAGTTCTATAGATGATGGGATTGTAAATGCATTTGGAGGAACTGCTACGACTTGGGCTTCTTGGGATAATAGTTCAACAGCTTCTCATTGGATTGAAAAAACATTCTGTTCTCCAACTACTTATAGTAACGCTACAATATGGTGGGCATGGAATAATTTTCAGTTAAGATATATGACTTCTCAAGAGGTTTATGTGCAATATTACGATGGAGTTAACTGGCAAAATGTCACTTTAATTCCATTTACTGTAGATAATCTCACAATGTCAAATACATCATTTTCGCCTGTAACGGCTAATAGATGGAGATTATATCAACCAGCAAATAGAGGTCCGCCTACTTACTTGAATACTATTTGGCTCACTGAAATTGAGTTTGCAAATGTTGCTGGAACAAATAATCCTCCTGTTGTGAGCAGTGTTGTTCTGAACGCTTCAAGCGGATCAAACTTAGACTCGGATAATTTAACAGTTTCATTTGTTGCTTCTGATTCGAATTTGGGCGATAGCGTTTCCAATATAACGGACTGGAGAATAAACACACAAAGTCTTGCGGTTTTGAATATGCCTTTTGACACAAATGTTTCAAGCACTGCAGTTGGAGCTATAAAGGATTATAGTACTAGAGCTAATAACGGGCAATTGGGGGGAGGGAACGCAGCTAATTCGTCTACTTGGATATACTCTTCAACGAATCGGGGGGAATATAGTTTTGATGGAACGAGCGATTACATTCTTGTTCCGAACTCTCCTTCGTTAGATGTTGTTGGAGCTATTAGTGTTGAGATGTGGATTTCGGTTCCTGCTATTTCAAGTGACGAGGTTACTTTTGCAAAACTTTGGACAAATGATTCTTACACTAGTCCTTGGTATCAATATGGGATGGAGTTGAACGGAAATGGGGCCGTAAAATCTTTTGATTGTTTTTTCGGAAGTGTTGGAGGAGTTCAGGAATTGGTTTCAAGCACAACCTCTATTGTTGCAGGAACTTTGTATCACATTGTTTGCCAGAATAATGGGACAGTGAGTAGAATTTATGTCAATGGAGTTTTGGAAAATTCTGTTGTAGACTCTAATGGGGGAATTGTTGCAAGAGGAACTAATTTGACTATCGGAAGAGGTCCAACAGGAACACCTCAATGGTTCAACGGAAATCTTTATGATTTTAAAATTTACAACAGATTTTTGTCTTCAGAACAGATTAGGCAGGATTATTTATCAGGTGTTGCTGGGAATAAAATTATTAACAATCAAGAAACTACTTTAGGGCAAAATTGGACTGTTGCAGTTACACCTTCAGATTCAAAGATTGATGGAACTACTGTACTAAGTAATCAGATAACTATCGGGGTTGCTGGGAGTGCTGTTTGCGGCAACAATGTTGTTGAGGGAACAGAACAGTGTGATGGGACTAATCTCTCAAGTCAAACTTGCATCTCTCAAGGATATACTGGAGGAACTTTGTCTTGCACCTCTTCCTGCACATTTAATGTAACCGCTTGCACAACTAATCCTCCTTATGATGTTAATCTTGACGGTTTCGTCAATGTTGGTGATTTATCTGCTGCGGCTTTGAGCTTTGGCTCGAGTTGTACAGGGCCTAGTTGGTGTACTAGAAGAGATGTAAATCAAAATGGAGTTGTTAATATTCAGGATTTATCGTTGATAGGATTGCACTTTACATGAGGTAATTAAATATATAAAACCAGTTAAACTAAAATGAATACAGACAAAAAACGAGGGAAAAGAAGAGCATGAGAAGAATTTTATTTGCAGTTTTATTTGTATTCCTAATAGGATTCACTAGTGCGGCTGTCAATTTGTCTTTTTCACCTTCTTCTCAACAAGTAGGAAACGGAACAAATTTTGGCGTTAATGTTAGTGTTAGTAATGTTACGGACCTTTACAGTTTTCAATTTGATTTGACTTACAATTCTTCAGTGTTGCAGTATATTGGTATATCTTCTGGGCCTTTTCTAAACAGTGATGGTGCTAGTATCTTCCAAGTTCCTCCTAACTCTTCATCCCCTGGTGTTCTAAGAAATTATGCTGCTACAAGAATTGGTGTAACAAATGGGGTTAGCGGTAATGGGGTAATTGCACAATTGATATTCAGAGGATTAAATTTCGGCAATTCTAACTTTGTTCTTTCTAATGACTCTCTTTATGATTCAAACAGCACAAATCCTCAATTGATAGTTCATAACACATTGATTGGAAATGTAACTATCATTAATTGTGATGTTGACGGGGACACTTTCCTTTCTCTTACGTGTGGAGGAACAGACTGCAACGATAATAACATATTGGAAAAACCAGGACAAACTTGGTGGAATGATTTTGATAGGGATAGATATGGAAATGGAACTAATTCAGTGCAATGTTTAAGGCCTTTGAGTTATAACGTCAGCACTGAATTAATTGCAACAACTGGAGATTGTAATAATAACAATGCTGCTATAAACCCTGGAGCTACTGAAATCTGTGATGGAATAGATAATAATTGTGTTGGTGGAGTTGATGAAGGTGTTACAATAACTTATTACAGAGATCTTGATGTTGATACGTTTGGTAATCTAACAAACACAATACAGGCTTGTTCTCTTCCTGGAGGATATACTCTCAACAATACGGATTGCAACGATAATAACATATTGGAAAAACCAGGACAAACTTGGTGGAATGATTTTGATAGGGATAGATATGGAAATGGAACTAATTCAGTGCAATGTTTAAGGCCTTTGAGTTATAACGTCAGCACTGAATTAATTGCAACAACTGGAGATTGTAATAATAACAATGCTGCTATAAACCCTGGAGCTGCAGAGAATGCATCATTTTTAACATGCACTGATGGATTGGATAACAATTGTAACGTTCTGGTTGATATGGCAGAATCTAGCTGTATACTGTCAACTTACGACATAAATAATGACGGTTTCGTCAATGTTGGTGATTTATCTGCTGCAGCTTTGAGCTTTGGCTCGAGTTGTACAGGGCCTAGTTGGTGTACTAGAAGAGATGTAAATCAAAATGGAGCGGTTAATATCCAGGATTTATCGTTGGTAGGATTGCACTTTTACTAATAAATAAATACAAAATAAATATGGCAAAAAATAATGAAAAAAATATTGTGAAAAACATTTTATTTGTAATTCTCTTTGTTTTGCTAGTTGGTTTTGTTCAGGCAGTTAATCTGTCTTTTTCACCTTCTTCTCAACAAGTTGGAACTGGAGTTGATTTTGATGTTAATGTAACTGTCAGCAATGTTACGGACCTTTACAGTTTCCAATTTGATTTGACTTACAATTCTTCAGTGTTGCAGTATATTGGTATATCTTCTGGGCCTTTTCTAAACAGTGATGGTTCCACTCTTTTTGAACTTCCTCCTAATACTGGTACTCCTGGTCTTTTGGACAATTATGCGGTTACAAGAATTGCTGTGTTGTATGGAGTGAGCGGAAGCGGAGTGATTGCTAAAATAAGATTCAGAGGTTTGAGTGCTGGCACTTCCAACTTAGTAATTTCAAATGATTCGCTTTATGATTCAAACAATACAAATCCTCAGCCGATATTGCATAACGCTTTAACTGGAGATGTGATAGTGATACAATCTGCTGTTTGCGGCAACAATGTTGTTGAGGGAACAGAACAGTGTGATGGGACTAATCTCTCAAGTCAAACTTGCATCTCTCAAGGATATACTGGAGGAACTTTGTCTTGCACCTTTTCCTGCACATTTAATGTAACCGCTTGCACAAGCGGTCCTGGGTGTATTGATTTAGATGGCGATGGATATAATGCAACGACTGGTGGAGCTTGTGGAGTTATAGCGGACTGTAATGATGGAAATCCAGCTGTACATCCTGGAGCTTTGGAAAATATTGCTTCTGGAATAACTTGTGCTGACGGATTAGATAATGATTGTAGTGGTGAAAAAGACTGGGATAGCCAAAACTGGGCTGGGGGCAATCCTCTTGGAGGAAGTAGTGGAATGCATGGAGACCTTAGTTGTCCTGTTGGTTTCATAGATTTATTCGGGGCTGGGACAATTGAAATCACAAGTTCTCAACCTTATTATGAAAATACTGCTGTTATTGTGAATTGTTACACCACAGTGTCTGAAGCGGTTAATAGTGTTAGAGCTTATGTGATTGATGGAACCAAGAATTATTGCAATTTCGAATCTGCTAGCGGAATTGGGTCACAGACCTTCAATTGTTCAACTGGCAGTCAAGGTACAAAGGTATTTGGATGTGAGATAGATCAATCTAAATCTTATAATAGCACTCCAGACGCAACCTTAATGGCAGATATAATTCAATATTCTCCACTTAATTGCATAGTAAACTCTTTGGATTGGAGCGTTAACAATGTCAGCGAAGGAACCACAGTCACTTTAAATGTTAATGGTACAAATTGTGATGGATTACCTGTCAGCTTTAGCGTTTGGGAATATGACGGATTCCCTAGCGAGTTGATTGGAGGATTAGACGACCCCGTCAATGTTACACCTCTTCCATCAACTTTTGTTTCTGGAACAGCAACAGCAACGTGGACGGCGGAATGGCAAGATGACGGTCTTTTAAATTTGGGAGGAGACCCAGAGTATTATTTCATGGTTAATGTTAATGGAACAAATTATGACAGTGGAAAATCTTTAGGCCAATTACTAAGCGTCAGTCTTTCTCAGCCAAGATATGAAACAATAAACATTCCTTTACAGACAGGAAAGAACCCGTTCAGTCTGCCGCTTATTCCAAATAATTTGAGCGTCACTTCCGTGTTCAATTCAACTTTACAAGCTCAAGCTGACAAGATTTATACCTACAATGGTTCGTTTGCAGTATATTACTTTGATGGAATAAGACCTAGCAACCTTGACACTTTAGAAATTGGGAGAGGTTATATTTTGTTCATGAATCAGCCCGGAGTGTTGTCAATAAACGGAACTAAGAGAGATTCTAATTTGAACAGGCCGGTTATACAATTGACTTCTGGTTGGAATTTAATAGGAACTTTCTCCAACGTTTATGATGCAAAAACAATATTAGGAAATCAGAATGTAAACTATAGCACTATTTATGCTTACGATACGTTAACTCAACAATTTATTCCAATCACTGATACAGATTCGTTGTATGGAGAGAAAAGCTATTGGGTTTATGTTGAACAGCCATCTTCATTCGTACCTCTGACAGGATTTATACTACAAAATGGTTAATAGAAAAGTTTTAGCGGGTGCATTGATTTTTTTAGCTGCGCTGATATTCCTGAAACTTCTGATAGCGCAGCCTCCGACGTTCCACCAGTTTTATGGATATGTTCTTGATATAAATGGAACTCCGATAACAACGGGAGTCATGATAGAGGCTTTTGTAAACGGAAGCGTTGTCACGACGGGATTCAGTGATTCAAATGGAAAATATGGGTATAGCCCTTTATATTTTGTTCAGGGAGGAAGAACTGGGGATACCATAAGTTTTTCTTTGGACAATTATTTTGCAACGAACTACACTTTTGCTGAAGAGAATATTACACAACTTAATTTGACATATAATGTGAGCGCCCCATCTGTTTGCGTTGATGCAGATGAGGACGGGTATAACATTGACGGCGGTGTGTGCGGATTATTAGACTGTAATGACGCTAATACTGCGATACATCCTGGAGCGACTGAAATTTGTAACAGTGTGGATGATAATTGCGATGGGCAGATTGATGAGGGGTGTGGCAGTTCTCCTCCAAGTTCCCCAAGTGGAGGAGGCGGTGGTGGAGGTGGTTCAAGTGGAACATTTACATTGAATGAGACAAGTATCGCGACGGTTGTAAGTCAAGGGGATGGAAAACAAGTAATATTTAAGATAACAGATTCTGGAATTGGTGGCGGTAATGTGTTGGTTTCTTCTGCGGATATGAATATGGTTTCAAATGTGAGTGCGGTTCTTCCTAGAGGAGGTTCTGTTTCAGTAGTTGTGAGCATAATCGCTCCTGCAGATAAGATCCCAAATCTTTACACAGGCCATCTTGATGTCTTTGTCAACAACATAAAAAAGCAGATAGCTCTAAGCGTAGAAGTTCAGTCCAGCAGTAACATATTCGATGTCTTTTTGAATATTCCAAACAACCTGAAGGTTTCATCTGGGGGAAGTTTTGATGCTAATCTGACTCTTACGAGATTGACGGAAACTCCTACAAATAATGTCACTCTGAACTTTATAATCAAGGATGCGAGTGGAAAAAGTGTTTATTCACAGTCAGATATTGTGAATGTGCAGAACTTTATGGAGATTACTAAAACAATAGTTGTGCCTGAAAATGTTGAAGATGGAGATTACAATCTTTATGTCCAGGCTGATTATGATGGAAAAGTTGCAAGTGCGAGCAAGGGATTTGTTGTGGCGAGTGGACTATTCTCTGGACAATCCAATGCAGATACATTGTGGTGGGTTTTAGTTTTGGGACTAACGGTTTCAATAGTGCTTGTTATAATCATAATATACGCAGTTAGAAGAAAAGAAATGGAACTGACAACACCAAGAAATTAGTGAGGTGATTTATTCACATTCTTTGTCTTTCTGTTCTTGTGTCCTAGGATCCTGCCATTTGGGTGAGAATTGTGCAAATGCTCCTTGTATCGGTGTTACTGAAACTGTTTGCTTGTTCTTGCATGCTACAACAACATCCTGGCAGAAGTTTCCTTCTGTGCAGACTGCCTTAGTAAAAGAATATTCAGTTGGTGCTTGTGGCTCTTGTGCAGGTTGTGTCGCAATTATAAGGCCAAGTGTGGCTATTGCTAATAGAATTACTGCCAAAACCGTAAGCAAAATTATAATTGTTTTTTTCATCTTATTTTACCTTATTTTAGTATGATTTATATAGCTATCACTTATATTTAAACCTTTCGTTTGTTGTCATTAAGCAGTGGTGTATAAATTTAATAAATGAGATTTTTTCTCTAGTTTCGAGGTGAAAATTTTCTGTTTTATCGACGGAAAATAGCGTTTTTAAGCCAGAAAAGTTTATAAAGCAATTTGGCTTGATTTCAGTATAAATTAGCTAAATTTTAGGCAAAAATTACACTTTAAAACTATGGGTTTTAGAGGTAAGTGTAGCTTTTAAAAGCCTGAAAATCGGGCAAAAATCACTCAAAATGGCAGAAAAAGAAGATTATAAAGCAGAGGATATTAAGGTTTTGGAAGGGCTTGAAGGAGTCAGAAAAAGGCCTGCAATGTACATAGGGGGAACAGGGAAGGATGGTCTGCATCACTTGGTTTATGAGGTAGTTGATAACTCAGTTGATGAGGCTTTGGCAGGGTATTGCAAGGTAATTGATGTTACAATAAACAAAAATGGCTCGGTTAGTGTTGTTGATGACGGAAGAGGCATTCCTATAGACCCTCATCCAGTTTACAAAATGCCTGCAGTTCAGGTGGCTCTGACAAAGCTTCACGCTGGAGGTAAGTTTGACAAGAAATCTTATGCAATCTCTGGAGGTTTACACGGAGTTGGAGTCAGTGTTGTCAATGCTTTATCTAAAAAACTTATTATTGAGATAAGAAGAAATGGAAAAGTTTACCAACAAGAATATTCTAGGGGAGATGCAAAAACGAAACTTGAAGTGACTGGAAAATGTGATGAAAACAAAACCGGGACAACTGTAACATTCTGGCCCGATCCTGAAATTTTTTCAACTGTCGATTTCGATTACAAAGTTTTGGAAACACGATTTAAAGAGATAGCTTTCTTGAATGCGGGGTTAAAGATAAACCTGGAGGATGAGGAAAAGGGAAAGAAGGAAGAATTTTATGCTGCTGGGGGGATAATTGAATTTGTAAAGTGGATAAACAGATCTAAAGAAGCTTTGCACAAACCTATTTATTTTAAGAGAGAAACTAAAGAAGCATCTATTGAAGTTGGAATACAATACAACATAGGCTATCAAGACAATATTTTCGGATTTGTAAACACTATCAATACTGTCGAGGGTGGAACTCACGTTTCTGGTTTTAAGACTGCGGTTACAAGAGTCATTAATGATTACATAAAAAAAACGGGAAATGGAAAAGAGATTGATTTGTCTGGAGATGACACGAGGGAAGGATTGACGGCCATAATAAGTTTGAAGATGGCAAATCCTCAATTTGAGGGGCAGACAAAAACAAAGCTTGGAAATTCTGAAATGAAGGGAACAGTTGATTCAATTGTCACTGCTGCTTTGGCTGAATTTTTTGAAGAGAACCCCCCTATTGCAAAAAAGATTGTTGCAAAAGTCTTGGAATCTGCAAAAGCAAGGATTGCCGCAAAAAAAGCGCGAGATTTAGTGAGAAGGAAGAGCGCTTTTTCTTTGGGAGGTTTGCCTGGAAAATTGGCTGACTGCTCCAATAAAAAGGCAGATGACACTGAACTGTATATTGTTGAGGGAGAGAGTGCCGGAGGCAGTGCTAAACAAGCAAGGAACAAAGAGTTCCAAGCAATTTTGCCATTGAAGGGAAAGATTTTGAACATTGAAAAAGTAAATCCATCAAAAGCTTTTTCGAGCGAAGAGATTGCGAACATGATAACTGTCATTGGAACAGGAGTTGGAGAACAATTTGATGCTACGAAACTTAGATATACCAAGATAATAATCATGACTGATGCTGACGTTGATGGTGAACACATTAAAACTCTTTTACTAACTTTCTTTTTCAGATTTATGCCTCAACTGATTGATAGCGGAAATATTTTCGTTGCTATGCCTCCTCTTTTTAGAGTCAGAAAAAAAACAGACCATTATGTTTATTCTGAGAAAGAGCTCAAAGAAATTACCTCTGAAATGGCTAATGCAAATGTCACAAGATTCAAAGGACTTGGAGAAATGAGCCTGGACCAATTATGGGACACGACAATGAATCCTAAATCCAGAAAAATAAAAAGAATATATGTTGAGGATGCTATTGAAGCTGATAGGGTTTTTAGCATGTTGATGGGAGATGATGTTCAAGCAAGAAGAGAATTCATTCAAGAAAATGCGTCGGAGGCCAATCTGGATATTTAAAATGAGCCAACAAGAATATCAACAAAAATACATGGAAACTTTAAGAGCCGGCATCCGGGATTTAAACTTGATAAGTTTTTTTTATTGGAGACGTGGAAAAGCTTCAGCCAAATACGACGAAATAAGAAGCGAGTTGACAAACATTCAGCTTGCAATGGAGCAAAGAGGATTCTCAACAGATTTTTTACATACAAAGAATGTTCTGATACTAGATTCAAGACTGACCGAGATAATTTCTCATGAAGATGCAAAAGTTTGGAGGAGAGCTTTCACTTAAAATGAAAAAAAATAGATTTTTGATACTGGTTGCATCGGCCTTGCTGGTCGCTATTCTAGTATTTTTTATTTTTGCGGGAAAAGCGCTTTTTAAAAAGGAAGCTAATAATGTCAATCAAACAGTCATTGAAAATATTCCAACTGAAGACTGGCTTTTTGACAACTGCAACTGCACTGTCAGAGAAAGAAGGGCTTGTGCAAATGAAAGTTTTCAGTATTCAAATGGTTTTTGCAGATATAATAATACTTTGACGTATTTTATATCAAAATGCTCTGAATTTGTTTGCCAAAACAAAACTTACGAATGGGGCTATGGAAAATGGGAGGTTAATGTTACTAATTAAAATGGCAAAAAAAAGTAAACTAAAAACCCCTGACTGGATCCTTAAGGGGGGAAAAGCTCCTTCAAAGAAGAAAGCAACGGGAAAAACTTTCAAAATAAAGGTTTGCCCAAAATGTGGGAGTGATAATGTTGCTGTTGTCCTTAACGGAGAAGAAGGAAAAAACACTGGTGAATGGGAATGCAAGAAATGTGGTTGGGTTGGAAGGGATGTGAAAGAGAAAGTACTTAGCGAGGATGAATTTTTGGAATTAATGGAGAAGAAAAATTAAAATGAAAAACTTAAACACTCAGCTAAATAATTTTTTAACAGAAGAAAGACTTTTCAGCCAGAAGTTTAGGAGAATATCTAAACAGATAGTTAAATCATCGGCAGTTCTAGGGGTAATTAGTATTGGTGTCTGTAGTTTAATGGGTGGAAATTATGCATCTGGGTTATTGCATTCTGGAAAGACAGAACAAGAAGCTAGACAGAAGATAGAAGATGTTTGGGCTTCACAAACAGGCGGAAGAATTTGTTATTGCCTAGGCAAACCAGGTGAAGAGTTAGCGTATTTCGTTTATGGAGAAAATAAAAAATGACAAAAAATGAAGAAGACGAAGAAGAAAATGAAGAGATAGAAGAAACAGAAGCAGAGGAAATTGAAGAGGAGCAAGAGCCTGGCAAAGAAAAGAAAGAACCTAAGAATCACGAATTTGAAAAGATAAAGGGCGTTATAAACACAGAAGTTTCTGCAGAGATGAAAAAATCTTATCTTGACTATGCAATGTCTGTTATTGTTTCTAGAGCTATTCCTACAATTGAAGATGGTTTGAAACCTGTTCAGAGAAGAATTTTATATTTAATGAATCAAATGGGTGTTAAGCCCGGAACTCAAACAAAGAAATCTGCGAGAATTGTTGGAGATGTTATGGGTAAGTTGCATCCTCATGGTGATTCTGCTATTTATGATTCAATGGTAAGGATGGCACAAGATTTTTCTTTGAGATATCCTTTAGTTTACGGACAGGGAAATTTTGGAAGTTTGGACGGAGATCCGCCTGCAGCAATGAGGTATACTGAAGCAAGATTAATGCCTATTGCAATGGAACTTTTACAGGATATTGAAAAAGAAACTGTGAAGTTTGTCCCAAGTTATGATAATTCTATGAAAGAGCCAGAACTTTTGCCTGGAAAACTTCCTGCTTTGATGATTAACGGCGCCAGCGGAATTGCTGTTGGGATGGCAACGAATATTCCTCCACATAATATTACTGAAGTTTGTGATGCAATTAGCACTTACATAAAAAACCCCAGTATAACAATAGAAAAACTTTGTGAAATTGTTACTGGGCCAGATTTTCCTACAGGCGGGTTGATTCAGGGAGACATGTTGGAGTTGTACAAAACAGGAAGAGGAAAAATAATTGTCAGGGGAAAAACAAATACTGAGAATTATAGGGGAAAGGATGTGATTGTCATAACAGAAATCCCGTACATGCTGAATAAAAGTTTGTTGGTTACTCAGATTGCCGGGCTTGTGCAGGATAAAAAGCTTAGAGATATTTCTGATTTAAGAGATGAATCTTCAAAAGGAAAGATAAGAATTGTTCTTGAATTAAGAAAAGGAGCAAATTCAAAGTTTGTTATTAATTCTTTATACAAATACACTCGGCTTCAGGATTCTTTTAGTGTTAATTTTTTAGCTTTAGTAAAAGGTGAGCCTAAGGTTTTGAATATTCTTGACGTAATGAGAGAGTATGTCAATTACAGAAAGTTGATTGTAACAAACAGATGCAAATTTGAGCTGAAAGTTGCGAAGGAAAGACAAGAGATTGTTGAAGGACTTTTGATTGCTTTGAAAAATCTTGATGCGGTCATTGCAACTATTAAGGCTTCGAAAGCTGTGCAGGAAGCAAGCGAAGCATTGATGAACAAGTTCAAATTAACGAAAAAGCAAGCTCAGGCTGTCTTGGAAACAAAGTTGCAGCAGCTTACTTCTATGGAAAGAGAAAAACTCAATAAAGAAGCTGAAGAGCTGAAAGAAACAATAAAAGGGCTTGAAAAGATTCTGGGAGACGTGAACGAGATTTTGAAGATTATCTCGAAAGAAGTTTCTGAAATAAAGAACAAATATAATGACAAAAGGAAGTCAGTTGTCCTGCAAAGAATATCTGAAATCTCTGAGAAAGATCTTGTTCAGCAGAAAGAAGTTGTTGTCACAATAACTGATAAAGGCTATTGTAAGAGAATGGACACTAAATCTTACAAAGAGCAGAAGAGGGGAGGAAAAGGAGTTATTGGAAGCAATCTTGCAACGGGAGATTTCGTAAAACAATTGATTACTTGCTCAACTCATGATTATCTGATGTTCTTCACATCAAGAGGAAGAGTTTTGTGGCTGAAAGCTTACGATGTCCCAGAATCAGAGAAGTATAGCAAAGGAAAAGCAATAGTCAATATGGTCAATCTTAGCAATGAGAGAATCACGAATGTAATCTCTGTTAAGAACTTTAGTGATTCACTGTTCATGGCAACAAAACTTGGAATGGTAAAGAAGATAGCTTTGTCAAACTTTTCTAATCCAAGAGCTTCTGGAGTGAGGGCCGTCAATCTACCTGACAATGGAAGTGATGAGCTTATTGGAGTTGAAGTTCTTAAGAAAGGGCAGGAAATTCTTCTTGCAACCAGACAAGGGAAAGCGATAAGGTTCAATGAGAGTGAAGTCCGGGAAATGGGGAGATCAAGTTATGGTGTTACTGGAATAAGGATGGAAAAGAACGATCAGGTTGTCAGTTTGGAAGTTCTTAGCACGGCAGCTGTCTTGACAATCTCTAAAAAAGGATTTGGAAAAAGAACTGCTGTTGAAGATTATAGAAAGACTGGAAGAGGGGGCAAAGGAGTAATAAATCTGAAAGTTACTGACAAGACTGGAGAGGTTGTGACAACTGTTTCAGTGAATGACAATGACGGAGTGATTATTACGACAGCTAAAGGAATTGTCATAAGGACTTCTTTGAAGAACATAAGGGTAATGGGAAGAGCCGCGCAGGGCGTTAGAATTGTAAAGCTTCAGCCTGAAGACCATGTAACTGATTTGATAAAGATATTGGATACTGGTGAGAACGGTGAAATAGAAGAAGAGAAAAAAGAGTAAGTTATATTGTGCCTTTAATTGCTATATGTTTTTCTAACAAATCCTTCATTTTTAGGTGATTTTGTTTAATATTATACTGACTCATTCTTTCTAATGATCCTTCATGCCATTCTCTTCCAAATACGTCTGCGTATCCATCTGTGTCTAAATCTTTGTAGAATAAATAACTTTTTTTAGAAGTTGGAATTATTAGAATACTTGAGTCGTTGATTAAATAAGGTTGTGTCAAATTTTGGTCGGGTTTTTTATTACAATCAGTTCTAATTCCTAAAGTGAATCCGAAAGCAATTGCCATAACCGCTAGTTTTCTTGTGGACAAAGACATTTTATCTTCTTCCAACAACCATTATCATTATCAATAGAACGATTATCATTGCGACTAGAATTCCGAAAAGAACATACATCCAATTGAACTCTGTCTTGGCAAGTGGTTTTGCAATTATTGTGCTTGTTCCAGAGTCTGTTTTTGTTGTAGCTGGTGTGGTTGTAGTTGCTTTGTTTGAAAGAGTCTGATAATTGCTGTTAGTGTCTGTTGAAGTTGATTCTTTGTTTACATCAAAGTCTCTTACGCTTGAAACCCCTACATTTCCTTTTGCATCTGTACAGCTTATTTTCCAGTCGTGGCTTCCTCTATCTGCATCTATACTGAATGAGTTTGTTATGTTTCTTTCAATAGAACTGTCAGTTTCCTCTACATCTCCATCAAGTATTAATTTACAGATTGCTATGTTGCTTTCATCTGTAACCTGATATCTGAAGTTTATTGTCTTGTATGATTTTGAAGTTGTGAAATCGCTGTTGTCGCTAGGGGATACGAGTTTTATTACTGGTGCGGTTGTATCTTTGAAATATCCCAAGTCTATTAATTTCTGTATGAGCAATGTTACATCAGAAATGTCTAGATTATTGTCATTGTCCATGTCACCTATTTGATAGTCTATAGGATTTGGCAGAGGGTTCAATGTTTCATACAAGTGGTCTATTAATATATCAAGGTCTCCAGGAGTTAGTTTTCCATCATGGTTTAAGTCTCCTTTTATGTATGTTTGAACAGAAGTTGTGGTCTCAGTCTGAGTGCTGGCTTCGCTTGATCCTGAATCATTTCCAATAGGCGCTTCTGCTGAAACTAGAAACATTCCTGCTATCAAAATGAAAACTGCGAAAATTGATAATGTTTTTTGTGTCATCTTTGTAATTTAGGGATATATTCTCTCTTTTTAAAGCTTTCCTTTGTTGCTACTTTAAAATAACACAGAATTTCTATTCTTTTTTGTCTACTTTTTCTTCCTTGATATATTTCAAAAGAGTTGGGTATTTAGAGAGATCATTTTTTGGCTTTTGCAGATTTTTTAGTGATTCTAGAGAGCCACCCCATGCAGGACATATGCTTTTATATTCACACCAATCACAAAGTCTTGATTTGTTTGCGGGAAATTCTTTTGTTTCTTCTATTTTTTTTATCAGTTCTATTGTTTCTGCTTTTAATTTATCGAGCTCTGCATTTGTTTTTTTTATATGGAATCTTTTGTTGAACGCCAGGAAATGCCAGATTAATTTCACGTCTTTTTCCAATCCATAATTGTTTTTTATCGCAATAGAATAAAGTGCTAACTGTCTGTCCTTGTTTAGTTTCTCTTCAGAGGGGGGTGAGTTTGCTGTCTTGTAATCATGAATTTCATACTCTTTTGTTTTTAGATTGTAAGATAATCTGTCAATGAATCCTTGAAGCTTGTAGTTTCCTTCTTCGTCAAGATTTATCAATATCCTTTTTTCAGTCTCTAGGGTGTTATCATCGAAAGGCTTGTGCTCTACGTAGTATGTTATTAAGAATTCAACTCCTTTATTGAAATAGTCTTGATGCGAGAGATTTCCTGGTGTTATGAAATCTTTTGAATACTCTCTCTGCCATTCCTCTGTGTATTGTACTATAACTTCATCCAAAGAAGGTACGTGGCCTTCTTTTACTTGTGTATAAAGCCGTTCTAAAACTGAATGAACAGCACTTCCCAAATGGGCTTCAATGCTTTTTTCGATTTTTGGGATTATCTTGTCAATATACCTAAACTTGAATTTCAACCTGCATTGTTCAAATGTTGTCAATCTTGAATAAGAATATATTTTCTCTTCTTTTTTTCCTTCCATTCAGAGCAAAAATAAAAAGAGTTTATAAAATTTTAGAACTTTCAGCAGGTGTTGACCCACTTCCATTGTTCTTTGTCGAAGTATCTGCAGCTTCCGCTTAAAGAAGAATCCGGCACACATGCTCCATTGACACATCCGTATTTGCATGATACAGCAGGCTCAGAAGCTATGTATTGTCCGTCACAGTAATATTCTTTCAAGAAACAATCGCTGCCTGCACATTTGTCTTTTTTGTTGTTCAAATCACCTTGGTAGCAGAAGTCTTCAAACCATATTTGTGTTTTCTGCTGGTTCAATCCTTCTCCACTTCCCATTAAGAAATAATTCTTTCCTAAGTCTGAGTCAGAGCAGTAAGCTTTGTCTGTTACATCAAGTATAGGCTGGCCTATGAAATGTCCTACTCTGAATATTGTTGCTAACAAGTTAAGTATTTTTTCAAGGAAGGCCAAGAATCCGGTCTTTTGTTTTTGTGTTACTCCTGATTTTGCTCCTCCACCTTGGTTCGCTCCTGTTCCTTGTTGTGATTGTTCTCCTGCAGTTATGCTTCCATCTGAAGCACCGCTAGTTTGAGTCCCTTCTCCATTAGACTGACCATTTGATGCTGCATTTGAAGCTGCTTGTTCAGCTGTGACACAACTTGCTTCATCGGTCTGTCCATCACAGTTATCATCTAAGCCGTTACTACATATTTCATCTCCAGGGATGTTTGCATCTTTACATTCTCCCCAAGTTCCGTCTGTGCAATATTTTATTCCTTTCCAGCATATACCAATATTTGATCCGCATACATCGACATTTCCAGTGCTGCATGAGTCTTGGTTACAATTCTCTTTTTGTCCTGTGGTTTGGCATGAAGCCCATACTCCTCCAGTACAAGTTTGCTGTCCTAAATCACAAGAGTTTCCGGTTTCGGGGGTACAATTTTTTACAGAGTTTGCTGTACAGCTGCTTCCCTCATCCATTGAGCCATCACAATTGTCATCCAAGTTGTTATTAGGTAATTCTGTTGTTCCGCATGTTATCAAGCCGTCTTCTTCGCAAGATTGGAAGTTGTAAGCCCCGCTTGTACATTGAGAGACAACATTATCTTTTTTGCTTCCAGAGACTGGGTCTATGCAATTTAGATTTTCAACAAGCCCTAAATCAGCTTGCCCTCTGCAACTATTATCTACTCCATCACAAATTTCTCTTGCTCCTGAATGAGTTGCGTTATTATTATCGTTGCAATCATCTCCTGCAGCCAAAACACAGTTGGCAGGAGGACAGTTTGTTGTTCCCGAGGTACAACTTCCACTTGAATTCAGACTATAATCTCCATCCTTATCTTTATCACAGTAATATTGTATAGTCACATCACAAGCCAAATCTCCACCACTGCAATCTTGGTCTATTGTGTCCCCGCATGTTTCAGTTGCTCCCGGGTGAACACTTGATCCTGTGCCCGGATTGTCGTTGCAATCTGTTAAAGAAGAACCACTAGCACAAACCAAACTGCCCGGGTTTCCATAACCATCGTTATCATTGTCTTGACAAGGTGTTTGTGGGTTTACTGTGCAAGTAAATCCATTGCAGATGTAGTTTGCCCCATAAGTTTCAACGCAATAATTTAATGCTAGCTCGTCAGAATTATCATCTACTCCATCACAATTATCATCTTTTCCATTGCATGTTTCTGCTTTAGGACCAACGTAAGCTCCTCCGCAGGCTCCCCATGTTCCACTTGCTGTACAGGTCCTTATTCCTGGATTACATTCTCCAGTACTTACACCACATGATTCTGTTGTTCCTGGAGTGCACGAAGGTGTTCCGCCCTCACTTGGATCTGGGTTAATATTGAGATCTTCTCCTGCTGGAGGATTGTTAGTTTGTGCAGTACAACTGGTTAATCCTTCATCTGTTGAACCATCACAATTGTTGTCAATTCCATCACAGACTTCTGTTGTTGGGTAAACTGCCCCAAAACATGTTGCACTATATATTCCTCCGGAACACGTTGTGGTTCCTAACCTACATTGTCCGATGTTTCCTTCTGTTGGACCACAGGTTTTTGTTGAACCATCTGTGCAGCCACACCTTCCGGCGTTACATGGAACACCATAAACAGTTTGGCAGTTTACAGATGTTGACGCAGGTGCGGTTGGGTCGGTTGGACTTCCTACAGTAGCTCCCGTTATTCCTGATGCAAATGGTAAGAATAAAGCTGTAGTGCTACTTTTCGTTCCACCACCAGAAGAACTTGTGCTGCAATAATAATCATAGTTTGTATCTCCAACACAATAATCAATGTAATCAGTTACTTCGTTTATAGTGGTTCTTCCTGCTGTTAAAAAATTATCTGATCCATCGCTGTCGGCACAAGTTACACCGCTTGTTACCTGGCCTGTCGGGAATCCTGGAACAGGAAATCCACCAAATATATTTTTGAAGATATCATCAATAATTCCTGCGGATGCAAGAGAAGTGAACAGAATTAATATTACAGATAAAGAAACAAGCAGCTTAACCTCTTTTTTCATTTTGATTACCTTTTTTATATTAGAAAAAAGAGATATTTAAATATTGCTGTTGTTGAAGATAAAATAAATTTTTGATTAATTTTATTTAATCTGTGTTGCTTGTGATGAACATGTTTGTACCCAATGTCCATTAATTTTTTCCCAAGGGCAGCCTGTTTGCTGGACGCCGAATGAGATGAAACTTACTGCTGCGTTGTTTGCCTCATTTGTTTCTAATTTTATGTTTCCAGGATCGGCTGACGCAACGATTGCGTATGCTGCATTTTCAGAACTTGATATGCTTGTGGAAACAGGTACAAAGCTTCCAGCATTAATGTTAACATTCTGTTCATTTAAAATTACTCTTGTGTTTTCATCTTTGTCATAATATATCCTTACCGGAATATTTACTAGGTTTGTTTGGCCGTCGTTGTAAATTGTTGCTGTTAGTGCTACTTGCTGGCCTAATCCCACATTTGACATCAAGGCTGGAGCTATCGTTGTTCTTAAGTCAGCATAAAAGTCTCTTGAAACCCATTCCCTTACTCCCCAACCAGGTCCACTTGAGCCGTCGTATCTGAATATAGGTTTTGTTTCAGTTTCGAAATTATTTCTACCAAGTGTTCTTCCAAAGAGGTCTATGACAGCCATATCATCATACTGATATGTGACTGCATTTATCCTTAAAGAATCTGCTTTATCTAAGGTTTCAAGGTTGTTATCAACTAAGTAATAAAACCTATCAAAATTTAATCCATAATCATCTCTTAACATTGAAAACATCCATGCAGTTATGTCATAGCCCGGGCTTTTTTGTATTTCGTTGTCGTTCACAGTTGTGTCTCTGTAATTGTTTGAAACGTAGCCGTTCCACTGATATCCATTAAATCCATTGTGCAAATAAGTGTCAGATGTTTCTTGATTTATGTCGTTATTAGCTGTTAATATGTTGTACATATTGTATTCTGAAAATCCTTCCGTTAACCATAGTCTTGCGTAAATGGGTAAAGGGTTTGTTGAATGCAAAGACTCATGTAATCCTGAAGCAATATATATCCAATTATCTCCTAATGGTCCTGGATTATTCCATTGTTGCTGTCCATTGAGATAATATTGTTTTTGGCATGACGTTTGATATATTGGATTAGACAAACTTAAATGTGCTTCTCCAGGTATAGCAGAACCCGCAAAACAACCAGATGTTGTTGCATCAATATACAAATCCAACTTTCCATAACCAAACTTTTCAGAACTCCATCCTGTGGTTTGTTCCATTAATGCGAATCTTGGTGCGAGTTTGTTTAGGAAATCAATTATATTTGCTTGATTTGCATTGTAATAATTTTGTTCAACAAAGGCGTTGAATTCTGTATAAGGGATTTGCTGCCAAGCTACAGGTGAGGCTGTTGCTGCTTGTGAAGCGTCATAATAATCATTTTGTGAAGGGTTTACATTTCCGTCAATAATTATTGAGGTGGTCTTTCCATCTGGAAAAGTGATTGTGTCCGTGTCGTAATTTACTGTGTAAATTTCTCTTCCGTTGTCATCTTTGACTACTCTTATTGCTGATCTTTGCATTGCTGCAGGAGGATTATCATTTACTGGCTTTGGTTTTTTGGTTATTGTGGAAGTTGATCTTATTGTCGTGGATTTTGAAGCAGTTGTTTTTTTTGATAAGCTTGATTCTATCACTGGCTTGTTGAATATTTCTAGCTGATCATATCCTGAAAGAACATTCCCTATTGTCTCTCCGACATAGGCTATTCTGTTCGAGTCGCTTTTACTTGACTGAATTATCACTACAAATGTCGTGTTTATGACAAGCAGTATACTTACAAGAACCGCCAAAGCTAATACATTTTTGTTCATTGGTTTTTAAACATTTCAGAATATTTAAGGTTTTTGGAAATTAATCTTTCTTATCTCTAGCCAAAAATCCCCACCAAGAAGTTTTTACTACCTTTACTTCTCCTGTCTCAGGGTCAATTTCTGAAGTGACATGCTCTTTTACAGGAATTACGGCAAGAAGCCTTGCATTTTTCTTTCCTTTGTATTCGTAGAATCCGTTGTCTTTCAATTCTATTTCTTCATCTTCTAACTCAATTTTTTCTTTTTCCCTGAACTTTACTTTTAATTGATCGGGGGTTATTTTTATCTCTTTAATTTCTCCATTCCCAAATTCTCCAATTAATGTTCCATTGTCGTTGTATATTGTTACATTAGTCGTCATGTTTTCTCCTTTGATTTGTATTATTATGTTCCCTGATTTTCCTGCGAATATTGTCATTTGACTTCCGCCACCCTCAAGTGGGCACTTCATAACAACACCCATGCAAGTGCAGTTTGTAGGACATGTTTGGTTTGTCCTATCTTCGAATTTTAATCTTTGTCTTTCTCTCACTTCTAATTTTCCTCTGCATAAAGAGCTGTCATTCATTATGTCTTTTGTGAATATCTTGTCTCTTTCGCCTTCTTCAGTTATGCATGAAGTCCTGTCTATCCAAAGGTATTTTGTTTTTTCTTCAATTTCATTTCCTCTTTGCTGCTTCATGTAGAATTTGCAGCACACTTTGTCAAAATTATCACTAGTCTCATTTTCATCGTCATCTTCTGTTTCATTTTTATCATCCGTCTCGTTTTTGTTGTCTTCTTTGTCTTCTAAAATACATTTGTTGTCCTTGCATTCATATCCATCGGCACAACTGTCATCATTCGTGCATGTTATGCTCTGGTTTGTTTCGTTGTTTGTCTGATTATTTCCTGTCTGATTTGTTTCATTATTAGTGCTATTGGTGTTGTTAGAACCAGTGTCCGTTGAATTTGTGCTGTTGCCTTCTGCAATTACAAATCCTATTGCAAGAACTAAGAACAAAACTGTGATTAGTAAAAATTCTCCTCTTATTTTAAACCCTTTTTGCATTGAATGATTAGAAATCTGGAGTTTAAATATATTTTGGTAAGAAAACCTTAGGTTAGCTATTAATGCATAAGAAAATTTGGTATTATATGATTTCCCCAAAGCCTATCAATCTCCAGTGGCTGTCAATGTTTCTTGCGATTCCGACATTGTCTCCCTTTATCGGGACTATGGGAATATTCAAAGAAAGCTCGACTTCATTTTTTGTTATCTTTTCGACACTTCCAACCGTGATTGTTGTGTTGACACTGAGCATAAGCATCTCTTTTGTTTTTAACGGGTCTACTGGCTTGTGTGTCTCAATCCCCAAAACTTCATTGAACAATGTTGCCTTTATTCTTATTTTGTAAGCTATTTCTGGAAGGTCACCTTTTCTTGAAACCAAACATCCTGCTAAAGTGTCTGCCTTTGTCAATATTGGATCCAAAGATGTTTCTATTGAAATGCTGGCTCCTGGATAAACTTCATCCATAGTTTTTGCGCCTTTATGTAGTGAAAGAATTTTTGTTGTTAATGGTTCGTAGAACTTTTGGTTTGCTTTTTTTACAACCCTTCCAGGTTTTATTTCAATTTCATCTCCAACTTTTAATGTTCCATGTTTTAATATTCCCCCAAGAATCCCTCCTCTAAGATTTTTTATTTCTGTTCCTGGTTTGTTTATGTCAAAGCTTCTTGCGACCAAAAAACATGGGGTTTTGGTTTGGTCGTGTTTTGAAATGTCTATAGAACATAATGCCTCGAAAATTTTGTCTATGTTTAATTCCTGTTGTGCTGAGACCGGAATTATTGGGGAATTTTCTGCAATCGTGCCTTTGACAAATTCTTTTATTTCATTATAATTTTTAATCGCTTGCTCTCTTGTCACTAAGTCTATTTTATTCTGGACAATTATTATATCCTTTATTTTTTTTGCCTGCAATGCGACGAAGTGCTCTCTTGTCTGAGGTTTTATTCCTTCATTTGCAGCAATCACAAGAATGGCAGCGTCGACGATTGCTGCGCCTGAAAGCATTGTGGCCATAAGCATTTCGTGACCAGGCGCGTCGATAAAACTGACGTATCTTTGAGGAATGCCTCTTCCTTGATTGTTAAATCCGTCCTTATCCTTAGAGATTATGGTTTCAGCATATCCTAATTTTATGGTTATTCCTCTCTTTAATTCTTCAGAATGTGTGTCTGTGAATTTTCCAGTAAGCTTACTAAGCAAAGTTGTCTTTCCGTGGTCGATGTGTCCCACAACTCCTACATTAATTTCGGGGATTTCATTTTCTGTTTTTGTCATAAAATACGATAATTGGAGAAGTTTTTAAAGCTTGTTAATGAGGTAGAATTTAAATATATCTTTTTTCTTTTTATACAGTAAAAAAGGGGTTTAAATGGATATTCTGAAAAGTAAAGAATTCAGTAATGGCTCGCATGCTCGGTATGCTGAAATGGACGTTAGTGAAACTCTGGAAGATTTGCATACTTCACTCAATGGAATTTCAGAGCACGAAGCTGTGGAAAGACTTGAAAGGTTTGGATTTAATGAGCCTGCAAAGAAAAAAAGATATCATGCTATTACTAAATTTTTTATGAATTTTCTCAATCCACTTATAATAATTCTACTAGTGATAGATGTTTTTTCTTTGTTCTTCAGGGAAAAAGCGAGTGCTATTTTCATCTCAGCGATGATTCTCATAAGTGTTTCGTTAAGTTTTATACAGGAAAGGGGTTCTGAGCGTGCGATAGAGAAATTAAGAAATCTTGTCAAGACAAAAATTTTGGTTACGAGGGCTGGAAAACAAAATGAGATTGACATAAAAGACATTGTTCCAGGAGATATAATCCATTTGTACGTCGGAGATGTTGTTCCTGCGGACTTAAGGATAATTTCTTCACAAAGCCTTTTCGTGAACCAATCGACATTGACCGGAGAGTCTATTCCTGCTGAGAAAATCTCTTCTGCTCTTAAATCAAAGGGAAATTCTATCACGGAATTGAATAATCTAGCTTTTATGGGTTCTAGCATAGTTTCTGGAAGCGGTGTTGGAGTGGTTATATCCACAGGATTATCGACGACGTTTGGCGAAATTTCAAAAACTTTAGTCAAGGACAAAGGTGAAACTAGTTTTGACATTGGAATAAAAAAATTCACCCTTCTTATGATAAGATTTACTATAATTTTGGTCATTGCAATATTTTTGATTGATTTTGTTTTTAAGAGGGGTACATTCAGGGAGGCTCTTCTTTTCTCTCTTGCCGTTGCTGTTGGTCTGACTCCTGAGATGTTGCCGACTATTGTCACGATAAATCTTGCGAAGGGTGCAAGAGCGATGGCTCAGAAAAAGGTGATTGTCAAACATCTTGATTCAATACAAAATTTTGGTGCTATGGATGTTTTGTGCACGGATAAAACCGGAACTTTGACCGAGAATAAAATAATTCTTGAAAGATATTGTGATATCAATGGAAAAGAAAGTGAACACGTCTTTAATTATACCTATCTTAACAGTTACCATCAAACTGGAATAAAAAATTTAATTGAAAAAGCTATACTAAACCGGAAAAAAATATCTGTTGCCCAATACAAAAAAATTGGGGAAATCCCCTATGATTATTCGAGAAAGATAATCTCTATCGCTGTTGAAGACAAGAATACAAGTCAAAGATTTGCAATCTCCAAGGGAGCTCCTGAAGAAATATTCAAGAGATGCAATCAGTATGAAATAGCTGGAAGAATAATGAAGATTAATGAAAGCGTTTCTTTGAAATTGAAAAAAGAATATGAAAAACTCAGTAATGAAGGATTTATTGTTATCGCAGTCGCTTACAAAAAATTAGGAAAGGGAAAATCTAATTTTTCCAGAGAAGATGAAAAAAATCTTGTTCTTTTGGGCTATCTGGCTTTTTTGGATCCGCCTAAACATTCTGTGAGAGAAGTCATAACAAGTCTTGGGACTTTGGGAATAGAAATGAAAATACTCACTGGCGACAATGACATAATCACAAGAAAGGTTTGCCAAGAAGTTGGATTTAATGTTAAAGGTGTTCTTACTGGAGATGAAATTGACGGGCTGAGTGACACCGAGATTAAAGAAGCTGTTGAGATAACAAATGTTTTCACGAGACTTAACCCTCTTCAAAAAAAGAGAGTTATCAATGCATTGAGGCTGAACAAACATGTTGTTGGATATCTCGGAGACGGGATGAATGATGCCCCTGCTTTGAGGGCTGCTGATGTGGGTATTTCTGTGAACAATGCTATTGAAATCGCGAGAGAGTCTGCTGATGTTATACTGCTTGAGAAAAATCTGTTGGTGCTCAAGGAGGGTATTCTCGAGGGGAGATTGACTTTTGGCAATATTGTGAAGTATCTGAAAATGGGCTCTAGTTCAAATTTCGGAAATATGCTTTCTTTTAGCGGTGCCGTTATATTTGTTCCCTTTTTGCCAATGCTTCCGATACAGATTTTGTTCAATAATTTTCTTTATGACTTGTCTCAGATTTCTCTTCCTCTGGATAAAGTTGACAAGGAATATCTCACCAAACCTAGAATGTGGAATATAAAATTCCTGGAGAAATTTATGATTTTTGTTGGGCCCATCAGTTCTATTTTTGATTTTGCAACATTTGCAATAATGTTTTTTGTTTTCAATGCGACGACCGCGGCGAGTGCTTCGGTTTTCCAGACTGGTTGGTTTATTGAATCCATGGTCACTCAGATTCTTATAATGTTTGTCATAAGAACAAATAAAATCCCATTCTTAGAAAGCAGACCGAATAAATTCTTTGTATTGAGTTCAATCTTTATCATTTTAATAGCAATAGGAACAACACTTTCGCCATTCGGGAAATTCTTTGGGTTTACTCCACTTCCTTTTACATATTTCGTGATATTGTTCCTTATAACAATCGTCTACTTAGTTCTGGCACAAATCGTGAAATCTTGGGTTGTAAACAAGTATGGGTATCAATAATTAAACGTACTTAATCCCTAGGGAAGAAAGGTCTGGGAATTCTTTAAACTTTTCTGGAGAAAGCGTTAGCCTGCGCATTCTTTCTACAGTGAGCAATGGATAAAGATCTTCCATTTCATTTGGGTTGATTGTTGATATACTCCCAGTTCCTATGTCTTCATGGATAGATGATTTAACAAGGAATGGGTTTGCTGTTGCTCTACCTTTTTCATCAGATTTTTCAAAAGGGAAATATATGATATCTCTGTCTATCCCGTCTATTCCTTTTTTTCTCCAATCTTTTCCCTTTAAAAAACCCATAAGACAAAGCAAAGGTTCTCTTGTTTCACTTCTTGATCCATTACCATTATCATGGACAACAAACCCCTGGAGTTTTGCTGACTTTTTTACAAAGTGTTCAACAGCTCTTTCTAGAGTTCCGTATGCTTCTTCAAAGCAAATGTCAAAAATATATCCTCTTGTTATAACTCCATTTGGATTGTCCGGAAAATTCACAACTGCCAGAATGTTTGGAGAATAAGGTGACAGTCTTTCAACGCTTCTTACTCCATAAATCAATTTTTCCTCTTTTTTTTCAGCTATGCGATTGGCTATCTGAGTTATTTCAGTCATAAAATAAGAAATTAAATTTGTTTTAAAAGAGTTATGGATGAGAGATAAATAGGTTAACTTTTAGAAAACAGGGGATTAAGCAGTAGGAGCCTCAAATTTCTTTTTCTCTTTTGGCTGGTTTTGGTCTGGGAATATTTCCTTCAATGCTGTGTGGCCGTGTTTTGCGATTTTCATGTTTATTTGGATAATATCTGTAGAAATTATTTTTCCTCTCTGCGTTTTCCTGAGTCTTAATCCTTTTGGCCTGTTTTTTGTCCATGCTCTCTTTCCTTCATGTTTAGGTCTTTTGTTCATTCCTTTTCCGTAAGTCAAAAGAACTCTTTTTAATCCAATTCCTTCAACAGTTTCAAAAGCCGGGAATCCTGCCTTGTCACTTGCGCCAGTTATCTGAAATTCGTAGCCGTCTAAGGTTGGAAGCAATTCCTTGCCGTTTATTGTTTGACCAAGTTCCTTTCCAATAAGCTCCTCGCTTTCGAGTTCAAACTTGTATGTTTTTCCGTCCTTATCTGAAACGTTTATTTTGAATGGCATTTTATTAAAGGGAAAATTTGGTTTTTAAAACTATCTCTTGAGTGAATTAAAGAAAAGGCAAGAAATAAAGTAGTCCTGAAAAGTATTTATAGCAGTTGTACTATTTAATAATATGGAAACTGAAGAAATAATAAAACTTCTTAAGGAATCCGATATTTATGCTGAACACTCTGCTTGTGATAGTGAATTTAAAATTTCTGATGCTTTGTTATTTGATGGAACAAAACCATTTCCATTCAAAGCGGCAGAGGTTCAAAAGAATCTAGAAGAAGGGCTAAAAAAGAGACAAGAAGAATTAAAGAAAAGTTTGAAAAGAGCGACTACTGGTGCACAAACTACAGCAAAATCTACCAATGTCGGAAAACTATTAGAAAAAGTTTTCCCTACTATGAATGATTTCAAATGGGAATTATCTGATTGTCGATTTTTAGGCGACCCAATAGACATTGTGATTTTTCATGGTTTAACTGCTGGAAAAGTTGAGTCTATTAGATTTTTAGAAGTTAAGAGTGGAAAAGCTGTACTTAACAAACATCAAAAGAGTATAAAAGAAGCTGTTGAAAATAATAAAGTAAAGTATGAGGAATTCAAATGAATATCTTATTTGAAGAATTTAGTGAATTCAGAAAAATACTCTGTATTTGTCCGTGTTGTGGAGAGATAGTTCGAGTTTCAGATTTACATTTAAAAGTAAAGAAACCGATTGTTAAAACTTGGTTGGATACTTATGAAGCAAGGATAATTGCAATGAGTAAAGAAGAAGAAAAATTTAATGAAAAAGAACAAAAGATTAGAGATGTTGCGGTTGAGAAGGGAAGAAATGAAGCTAAAAAGATAGTGAACAATGTAGTTTTACCGATTTTCAGAAAATTAAAAATTAATCCATTTGATGTTAAACCAATTTTTAGCCCAATAGACTTTTTAGTATTTGACGGGATGACTGATAAAGATAAAATAAAAGATATTATTTTCTTATCGAAAATCTCAAAGATAGAATCTTTAAACCTAATAAGAAAACAAATTCAAGACATCATATCTAAGAAAAATTACATTTGGCAAGTTGGTAGAATAGATGACTTAGGCAGTTTAACCTTTGAATAAAAATCATCCGCCCCAATCTGCTCTTTGCTTTTTCTTTAACTCCTGTATCTCTTGAAGAAGTTTTATTTCATTTGAAGACAAAAGATCCTTGTTTTTTTTGAAGGTCTTAAATTGTGACTCACTTAAATCTGAATAAATAAAATCCTTATTTTTCAGCTCTCTTTCAAAATTTAATCCAGGAACAGATATTGCAACCTCCATACCCTCAGTTGCTTCCTGCACTGATCTGTTTTCAGACTGAATCGCTTTTATCCTCCCAACTTTTTCATTTTCTTTATTTATGAAAGGCAAGTTTGATATTATTTTTCCGACTTCGACTTTTACCCCAAATATTGCAGGGTTTGTATTCCTGAAAACAAACTGCGGTAAAATTTTTAATTTGCACAATGTTGCCAAGGCCATCAATCTTCTTTTTTCGATTTCATTCGCTTTTTCCTGCCTAAACTCAATTGTTTTTTCTATTAGTTTGTAAATAACTTTTTCAGTGAGAATTTTTATTTTTCCCTGAATCTCTTTTGCTTCGTTGTCAATCTCAACATTGAATCCCGCAATCAAAGAATCTAATTCGTTTATCTCCATATTTGCTTTTGCAGAAACTATATCTGTCTTGTTTATATTCCCAATTCCGGCTTTTAATACTGGAATGTTACTTTGGCTTAGCAATGTTAAAAGTGCTTCCAAACTTCCGAGAGAATCAGCTTTTGCGATTATTCCATTCTTGTCAGTTTTTATGTTTTCAGAAATTTCTTTTTTGAATATTTTTTGGACTTCTTCTTTGTTTCCTTTAAATGCCATAAAGGGCATTCCTGGAAGAGCGTCAAACTTTTCTGTCAGTTGCATCCTGAATCCTGTTGATGCGGTTATTTTCTCTTTTGGTTTGAACTTGTCACTTAATGGTTCTATTTCTTCCAAAACTCTTATTTTTGTTACTATAGGATTTCCTTCTATATTTGCAACAGCGATTTCGTCATTTTTTGCAAGTTCTCCGTCATAAAGTATTGCCTCGGCATAGTTTCCAGATTTTTCTTTTTTTACCTCAAGCACGACCCCTCTTGCTTCTTTTCCGAGTTTTAATTTTTCAGAAAGATATTTTTGGCTTAATCCGCAAAGCATCATTATCAGCTCCTGTATCCCTTCTTTAGATCTTGCTGAACATGGGATTATTGCAACTTTTTTTGTGAAGTCTGTTATCTTGTCGTAAAGGTCGGCTTCTAGGCCATAACTGCTTAATGAACCTACTAGAGTATAAAACTTCTCATCGAAGTTCAGCTTTGTGCTTTGTGGCTGAAGTTCTAAATTTTTTTCTAAATCTTTGTTGTTTATTTTCCATCCTTGAATTTTGTCAATTTTGTTTAGAGCTATCAAAAAGGGAACTTTGTTGTGTTTCAAGATCTGAATTACCTCTGAAGTCTGGGGTTTTATTCCTTCGTTTATGTCTATGACAAGAATTGCTATGTCTGCGAGAGAACCGCCACGTTTTCTCAAATTCGTGAAAGCCGCGTGGCCTGGCGTATCGATGAACAAGAACCCTGGAATCTGGAGTTTTATCCCTTTTTCCTGAAGAAGAGGGCAGGATTTTTTAAGCTGTGAAGCGGGATATAATGTGAAAGAGATTTTTTGTGTTATCCCTCCTGCCTCTGCATTTTGGACAGAGCTTTCTCTAAGACAATCCAGTATGCTAGTCTTTCCGTGATCAACATGGCCAACAACTGTGATAATTGGCTGTCGTATTTTGTTTGCGGTTTCCATGAAATTAGATGGAAACTGGAGAATTAAAAGGTTTTGGGTGATAAAACCGCAAAATATTTATTCTTTGAATTCATAATATTATATGTTGGAAGGAAATTTAAGGGACATTGGCGAAGAAACCTTAATTGAATTGCAAAGTCAGTTGGCTGGGCTTGGTATACTTAGAGATAGAATACTCTTCTATTATTCTATAAAAAAGAGTGTCGAGGACGTTGCAAGAGAGAATAATCTTGAAGTTGAATATGTAAGAGCTTTGTATGTTCAAATATACACTTTCCTTGAAGCTAAGAAAAAAGAATGTTGAACAAAAATCAGACGTTTGAAAAACTACTAATTAACACCCAGTAGCAGTTCTTAATGTCTCTATACTCTGAACTCCTTCATATTTTTGTCCGTCAATTAACCAAGTAGGTGTGCCTGCTATATCAGAACATTTGTCTCTTTCATAGAAACAATCAATTTTATTCAGATACTTTGTGTTATTTCCAAACATATCTTCCTGCGTTTTACAGTGGGAACATCCTAACTGAACATACAGTGTTGATTTTTCTCCAATACATCTTGCAACTTCTTCAGTTGTTGTTGGGGTTGAAGGCCTTGTTGTGATAAAAATAGCAAATCCCGCAACTACAAGAATTACTGCGAGGGCAATCCAGTGTATTTCTTTCATAATACTATAGGTTGAGAGATTTTTTAAAAGTTTGGAAAAGATATTTAATTGTTTGAATTATAATATTGCATGGATAAAATCCTTTATCTCACTCTTAAAAAGAAATGGTTTGATCTTATTTCATCTGGAGAAAAGAAAATTGAGTACAGAGAGATAAAACCTTATTGGACTAAAAGGCTTTTTGATAATGGAAATTCCAAGAAATTTGATTTTATAATTTTTAAAAATGGTTACACTAAAAACTCGCCAAAAATAAAAGTTGAGTTTTTAGGAATTACAAAAAATAAAATGTACGAGATTTTGCTGGGGGGAGTTTTGAAGGAATAATTTAGTTACATATTTGTTATAACAACATTAATATCACTCATGTTCGTTCTATTGTCCTTGTTAACATCTAGATGTTTGTAGTTGTTCCAATCTATATCTCCTGAATTTCTTCCCTGCCATCTTATGACCAGGACCAAATCAATTACATTTACTTTTCCATCCGAGTTTACGTCTGGAGAGTTTGAAGCAACTCCAGAAACATATTCATATCTTCCAATGTCAGGAGCTAAGCCACTCCAATGTCTGCAATCTGTTAAACTGCTTCCCCCATTGCTGTCGGATAATGCACAGTGGAAGCCAGGAATAAAAGTTCCGTTGTCTATAACAGGGCTATTGCTTGCTGGCCTTAAGAAATTGGAATTTGCTGGATCTGTTGAGATGAAAAGAGGATCTCCCTCAATACTGCCGTCTCCGTTTGTAGGATTGCCTCCAGCTCCATCCCAATATGAACGCCAACCAGTAAGTGTGTAAAGTGCACCATCCCAGCAAAAATGTTGGTTGTTTGTAGGATGATACAACAAGTTATTTCCTTCAAAAAAGTTTGTTGCAGTACCGCTTTCTCGGTCGGTTAATTCTCCTGATTCACTGCCTGCAGTGCAAGCCCCTCTATTACCGTAATAAAAAATATTGTTGTAAACTCTAGATCCGTTTGTTACAACTTGATAAAACGTATGATGAAGGCCATCACCTAAAACAATATTATTAAAGTATCTTATATTTTGGCCGGGGAGGTAAGTTGTTGATGATGACTGTCTGCTCCCTAGAGCATTTTCGCTAAAACTATAAATAACATTATCAAAAATATCCAGATTCATTGGTTCACCAAAATGATATATTCCCTCCCCTACATTATGGATAGTGTTGTTGTAAATTTTTGAGTTAGAGTCATGACTTTTAAGCCAAATACCTCCATGTTCATTGTAGATGTGATTGTTCCTTATTATTGAATTGTTCAAACCATAAAACTCGATTCCTGCGCCTGTTCCAGAAAAACAAGATGGATCTCTGTTATCGTGAATCTCATTATTTTCTATAAGGACGTTATTAAACATGCCGTATGCAACTCCTCCAAAAATTCCTCCAACTATGCCTCCGTTATTATTGCCTCCAGTTGAGCCTGCAACATTGTGGATATGTGAATTTCTGATTGTGATATCACTTGATCCTGTTGCTGCGAGTGTGATGCCTCTATAGCCGTTGCTTACATCTAAAGAATCAAGTGTTATATATGAGGCTCCAATTACAACAGCATAAGTCAGTGAATTTCCAGTAATGTTTGGCATAGGGTCTCCAGGATATCTTGTGTAAGTAATTGGATTGCCAGGAGAGCCTCCTCTATTAATGTTTAAAGTTCCTCTATCCCCTGAGCCAAGAGAAATTCCAGACAATTCGAAATATGTCCCGCTTCTAATGTAAACAGTATCACCAGGCATTGTTACACTTTCCCCTTTATGAATAGTGCAAAATGGTTGAGTTAGAGATGTTCCAGTATTAGAATCGCTGCAGGTTCCACCGATAGAATCTTTATCAACATAATAATCAGTTGCGCTTGCAAAACCAATTAGCACAAAAAGCAATATTGTTGCGAAAAATATCTTCCCCCTTTTAATCATACAAAATAGAATAAATTCTAATTAATAAATATTCTTGTCTTAGAAAGAAATTTGTGATCAATAATCAGGCAGTTCTTCTTCACTAGGCTTCAAAGTTTTTTGAGGCTTAGCACCTTTTGGCTTATATTCACCTTTAACGCTTTCAGCTGGTGCGTCAAGCTCACTTAAAGGGACAGAATTTATCATTTCTCTAAATTTCAAAAAGTGTTCTGCAGGAACTCTTGTACCTGCTTTTGTGAATCCGGTGTATTTGTCAGAAGTTACGAATTCTCTTATTGTGACTCCTTTTCTCCCCCCAAAGTCGTCTATTCTAACAAGAATGTCTGTTGTTGCGTTTTTTTGAATTTTTCCTATGTCTTTGTCCATTAACTAAATAGAAAGGATCTGTTTTTAAATTATTCTGTTTTGTTACATATATATTTTTATATTGGCTTTTGTGAATTAGCAAATGGAAACAGGAAGAGTTACCTCTCCAGGAGCTGAGGAAGATTTGGGAAAAGAGTTTAGAGTTTTAGACAAAGGATTCGTGCGGCTTATCGATTATATGGGTGATGATTCTGCCATTGTCCAGGCAGCTAGAGTTTCTTATGGGGAAGGAACAAAAAAAGTTAGTGAAGACAGAGGTTTAATAAGATATTTGATGAGAAATAAACACACAACTCCTTTTGAAATGGTTGAATTCAAGTGGCATGTTAAACTCCCTATTTTTGTTGCCAGACAGTGGATAAGACATAGAACCGCTAATGTCAATGAATATTCTGGAAGATATTCTGTTATGAAGGAAGAATTTTATGTCCCTAACGAAGACAGAGTCCAGCTACAAAGTCAGTCAAACAAACAAGGATCAGAAGGAGAGGTACCTCCCGAATTAAGAGACAAATTTCTCAGTGTTTTACTGGCTGATGCGCAACTAAATTTTGATCACTACAAACAATTTGAACAGTCAGATATTGCAAGAGAGCTGGCAAGAATTGGGCTTCCACTTTCAACATACACTCAATGGTATTGGAAAATTGACTTGCATAATCTGTTTCATTTTTTGAATTTAAGATTGGACAAGCATGCTCAGCAAGAAATTAGGGAATATTCTGAAGTTATGGCCAATACTGTTAAAAAAACTGTGCCGGTAGCTTATGAAGCCTTTGAAGATTATGTTCTTAATGCTTTAAGTTTTTCAGGTCTTGAACTTGAAGTTATAAAAGATGTTTTGAATGGGAATCCTTTTAATGCTGCTTTAGAAAATTCAAAACTTTCTGCAAGGGAGAAGACTGAGTTTTTAGATAAGTGGAGAAGAATGAGTGTTTAAACCAAACTAGCTTTTATTATTTTTACAGGCTCTAAAGGTCTGTCGCTTGAGTCAACTTCAACTTTGCTTATTTTGTCAACAACATCCATTCCTTGAATTACCTCTCCGAATGCAGGATGTTTTGTGTCTAGGAAATTATTGTTTATTGTGTTTATGAAAAACTGAGAGCCTCCAGTGTTTGGACCAGAGTTTGCCATTGAAATCGTCCCTCTGTTGTTTTTGTTTCCGCCTTTGTGTGTGAATTCATCTTGGATATTATATCCTGGTCCACCTGTTCCCCAAAGCCGTTCTTTTGATGCATCTTTTGTCAATGGATCTCCGCCCTGAATCATGAAACCATCAATCACTCTGTGGAATAAAACTCCGTCATAGAATCCTTGATTTACGAGCTTGACAAAATTACCTGTAGTGATTGGCATGTCGTCATAAAGCTTTATGACAAAATTTCCTTCTGTCGTTTCGAATTTTATTTTTTTTGAATCAGCCATTGTGGTGTCTCCTGTCGTGTTTCCCGTCACTTTTCCTTTTCCGAAAACAAAAAATGCAATCAATAGTACTGCAACAATAACAAGTATTGCACTTATTTTCATTAAGGAAAATGTTTTTTGGGGTTTATAAGTTTTGGGAATTAATACTTGTAGAATTGAACTTGGGCTGCTTGAACCTGGGCTGTGTGATATTCTTCCCTAGCCACATTTTCAAACTTTCCTATTATGTATCCGTTAGCATCAGGATAATTTTTCTCACGGAGCGTCCAGATTCGCTCAAATATCAAACCTTTTCCGTAGTTTTCACATATTTTTACTATTTTTGGTTCTCCAACCTTTTCAGGATGAACAATCTCTTTCGTTCTGTCTACTCTAGACACTCCTTGGTCATCAGTGGTTAATTCTTCAAGAGGGGTCATAAATATTCTTAGATTAATTATATATAAGGATTATTGAGGTTAATTCATAATGCTTCAAACCACATTATTATATAGTCAAAAAAAGACCTGAAAATTGTTTGGAAAATCATGTTGATTCTTTTTGTAGTAAGCTAATTTAGAATTAATCTTTCATCTCAATTTTTATGTTGATGTTCTTTGGGATCTTCATTCTCATGATATGGTGGAGAACTTTTTCGTTCGCAGGAAGGTCGATAAGTCTTTTGTGTATTCTCATTTCAAACCTGTCGAAAGTTGCTGTGCCATTGCCGCATGGAGATTTCCTCGTAGTTATCTTGAGTTTTTGAGTTGGCAGAGGAACTGGTCCGCTTACAACTATACCTGATTTTTTAGCGGTATCGCTGATGGACGCGCATATTTCATTCAGCATGTCTATGTCTGTGCTATCTAGTTTTATTCTTACTTTACCCATACTTTAAAACCTCGAATTTAGTTTAAAAACCTTTTTATCAACCAACATTCTCATTCCAGAAGTGTTTTTTGTTGTTAAAGTGCTTGAGAGTATCAAATAGTGCGAAAAATACAAATGCTGCACTGAGGGCGATTATCCAGTCATTGACTCCAATTGGCGCTGTTGAGAACAAGGAACTTGCAGGAGTATATATTATGACCAAAGTTGCTAGTATTGATACGAATGAAGCGTATGCTAAATATTTGTTGACGAAAGGGGATCTTGTGAGGACACCTTTCCTGAATGATCTAAAGTTAAATGCGCCTGCGATTTCAACTATTATCAAAGTTGCCAGAGCAGTTGTTCTTGCGTATTCAAGAGGCTGGTGCAGGACGCTATAGGTTAAGTAGAAAACAGCAAGGGTCAAGATACACATCACCAATCCAGAAAATGCTATCAATATGTGCAGCTTTCTGTTTAACAAATCTGAGTTTTTCAGGCTTCTGCCTTCCATAATATCATCAGATGAAGGATTTAGTCCCAGCGTTAGTGATGGAAGATTGTCTGTGACAAGGTTCATGAATAAGATATGGAGTGCGAGAAGGAGCGGAATTGGCCAACCTATTAAGGGGGCGAGCAAGACCCCTAAAAAAAGGATTGCCAGCTCAGCATGATTGCATGACAATTGATAGCTTACAAATTTTCTTATGTTGTAAAAAATTGTCCTTCCCTCTTTTATTGCATCGACTATTGTTGCGAAGTTGTCATCTTTTAAAGTCAGATCAGCGACTGATCTTGAAACGTCTGTTCCATTTATGCCCATTGCTACACCTATATGGGCTTCTTTGAGTGCTGGAGCGTCATTGACTCCGTCGCCAGTCATTGTGACAATCTCTCCGTTTTGCTTCAGGATTTTTACAATCCTTAATTTGTGCTCTGGTCGGACTCTCACGAAAATCGTTATGTCTTTTATTATTTTTAGGAGATTTGCGTCGCTGATTTCATCGATCTCCTGACCAGTGAAAACTCTTTTGTATTCAAGACCTATCTGTTTCGCAATAGAAACAGCTGTCTCTTTGTTGTCTCCCGTAATCATCTTGACAGATATTCCCGCTCTTGTGCATGTTGCAAGTGCCTCTTTTATTTCGTCACGGGGTGGATCTTCGAGGGCAACTACCCCCAAGAAGATTAATTCCTCTTCCATTTTTTTCAGATTATTTTTTTTGTATGCAATTCCCAAGGTCCTATACGTGTTTGAGGCAAGATTGTGGTTGCTGTCAAGAATCTTTGCTTTTTCTTTTTCGAGAAGTTTGTAGACTCCATCCTCTTTTTTTATTTGGGTGCATTTTGACAGAATAATTTCCAATGCACCTTTTACATAGACTGTTTTTTCTCTGCCTTCTTTTGCGAGTATGCTCATGATTTTTCTTTCGGAGCTAAATGGCATTTCTTCTTCAACACTGAACTTTAAATCTTCCTTGAAAATTCCCGCTTTTGCAGCAGCAATTAAAAGTGCTGCTTCCGTCGGAGTTCCAATAGGTTTGAAAATCATATCATCTCCCGTCCTTGAAATTGTAGAGTCATTACAGATTGTTGCGGCTTTTAAAATTAAATTTAAATTTTCATGTTTTGAGACCTCAATGCTTTGATTATCAATTAAAAAATTTCCTTTTCCTTCATAGCCAGCACCGGTAATGTCATATTCTCTCTGTCCTGTTAAGATTTTTTTCACAGTCATTTCTCCTTTCGTTATTGTTCCTGTCTTGTCAGAACATATGACTGTTGTCTCTCCAAGTGTTTCTATTATTGAGACTCTGTTGACAATTGCGTTTTTCTTGGCCATCCTGTAAGCTCCTATTGACAGAGTAGATATCAATGCTACGGGCATTCCTTCAGGGACGGCGGAAACAGCTATTGCGATAACTAAAATCAAGATTTCTATGACGTTCTCTTTTGATGCTGGGTGAGTCTGGGCAAGAGTTATCAATCCTGTAAGAATTGCGATGCTTATGGCTACAATCGCCATATATTTTGATATCTTGTTGACTTTTCCTCTTAAAGGAAGATCTTTTTCAGCTTTTGAAATCATGCTTGCTATTTTTCCAAACTGCGTCGACATTCCTGTCCTTAAGACTTTAGTTACGCATTTTCCGCTTATTATATAAGAACCCATAAAAAGAGTGTTCTCGTCTGAATATTCTCCAAGATTTTTTGTGGGACTTTTTTTAATCTCTTTTGATTCTCCCGTCAGAACAGATTCGTCAACACGGAGATTTTTTTCACTTAAAATTGTACAGTCTGCAGGAATTCTCTCTCCATTTCTCAAGATTAGGATGTCTCCTGGAACAATCTCGTTGGAGTGAATTTCTTTCTCTCTACCCTCTCTTATCACAATCGTTATTGGCATTATCATACTTCTCAAAGCGCTTACTGCTTTCTCTGCCTTATACTCTTGGATAAATCCAACAATTACTACTATTGCAATGACTGCAAGTATTACGTAGGCCGTGAGCATTTTTTCAACCAGGAAAGAAATAAGGAATGCAGCCAAAAGGAGATAAATCATGAAGTTGCCTTTTACCTGTCTTAAAAGAATCTCAGTTATAGAAATTTTGTTAACTTCCTCAATTTCATTCTTTCCGTATTTTTCAAGAAGTTTTTTTGCCTCTTCTTCATCCAAACCCTCTTCTTTAGCCATGCATTTTTTAAGGGAATAATACTTATAAATCTTAGGTGAAAATCCTTTTAAATACAAAAATCATCATATAGTAAAGGTGATGGATTCTAAATGAAAAAGAAAAGGTTAAGCCATAATTACAACCATAAAAAGGGATATCCTAAACTTTTGACCCTGCTGTTTTTGTCAATAGCTGCATATTTTATTTTCAGATATTCTGGAATTACCTCTTATTTAAATAACCTTAATGAATTAAGTTATTTAGGGGTGTTTATAGCCGGTCTTTTGTTCTCGTTTGGTTTTTCAACGCCCTTTGCTGTGGGATTTTTTCTTACAATACATCCAGATAATATATTTCTGACATTTTTTATAGGTGCAGTGGGTGCTTTAATATCAGACTTGTTAATTTTAAACCTGACAAAATTTTCTTTCATGGACGAGTTTGAAGAATTGGAGGAAACTAAATTATTTCATCATATAAAAAAATCTTTTTCCAACAAGCATATTTTAAAACTGAAAATTTATCTGCAATACTTAGTTGGAGCGATCATCATTGCTTCCCCGCTGCCTGATGAGTTAGGAGTTACAATGCTTGAAGGCGTGGCCCATGTAAGGACAAGCGTTTTTGCAATAATAAGCTTCATTATGAACAGCGTGGGAATTTTGGCAATGCTTCTTCTTGGGAAGGCCTTTAGCTGACCAGAAAACTTATATAGATATTTTTAGTTAGATAATAAAGAGGGGAAAATGGCCGACATATTTTTGAACATTAGCCTGATAATAGGAATAGCTTTCTTGGTTTCATTTTTAATGAGAATTTTGAAACAGCCCCTCATTATAGGTTATATTTTTACAGGAATTATTGCCGGCCCTTATTTCTTGAACCTTCTTGAAAAAGAAAGCACAATCGGAGTCTTTGCAAAAATGGGTGTTGCACTTCTTCTTTTTACTGTTGGATTGCATTTAAATCCTAAAGTTATAAAAGAGATTGGAAAATCTTCAGTCATACTCGGTGTCGGCCAGGTTATTTTTACTTCAGCCGTTGGATTTTTGATTGCAAAAGCTCTTGGATTTTCAAGCCTGACCTCTTTTTATGTCTCGATCGCTTTGACTTTTGGGAGCACAATTGTTGTCATGAAACTTCTTAGCGATAAAGGAGAAATAAGCAGCGTTTATGGAAAAATCTCTACTGGTCTTTTGATTATACAAGATCTGATAGCGGCGATAATCTTATTTACAATTTCATCATCTTCAGGAGTTGACACGACTGCTTCATTGGTCTTTTCTACGATAATAAAAGGAGTGATAATACTTGGATTATTATTGTTAGTCAGCATATTTGTTCTCCCAAAAATAACAAAATTCGCGGCGAAGTCTCAGGAGTTTTTGTTCATATTTTCTTTGACATGGGCTTTTGCTATAGCGAGCCTTTTCCAGTTCATAGATTTCTCCTTGGAGATAGGGGCGCTTCTCGCCGGAGTTGCACTTTCTGTTTCTCCCTATAGCAGTGAAATCAGTTCAAAATTAAAACCTTTAAGGGACTTTTTCATAATAATATTCTTTGTCATCGTTGGATCACAGATAGCGATTAGCGATGTTGGCAGCAATATTTTTTCTATCATTATTTTATCCCTTTTTGTCCTTATAGTGAATCCGCTTATTGTCATGTCTCTTGTAGGAATATTGGGTTATACAAAGAGAACAGGGTTTATGGTGGGAATAACTGTGGCGCAAATAAGTGAGTTTTCTATAATAATAGTCGCTTTGGGAGTAACGGTTGGATATTTGAGTTCAGAAATACTTTCCATAATCACGATGGTCGGTCTCATAACGATTGCAGGTTCATCGTATTTGATAACGTATTCAGATAAAATCTATCCATTCTTTTCCAGATATCTTGGAGTGTTTGAAAGAAGAAATGTAAAAAATGAAAAGAAAAAAATCTTGGACAGCTACGATACAATACTCTTTGGATACAACAGAATCGGATTCAGCATATTAAAGTCATTCAAGGCAGTTTCGAACAGGTATGTAGTGGTTGATTATGATCCCGAGATAGTCTCAAACTTAAAGAAATTCAGAATCCCCGTAATATATGGAGATGTTTATGACAGTGAATTATTAAGAGAGCTTCCTTTAAGAAAATCGAAACTCATAGTCTCGACAATTCCTTCTGTAGAAGCAAACCTTTTGTTGATAAAAACTGTGAAGGAAATTAATCCGAAAGCCATTGTAATTGTAAGAGCCCATCATATAGATGATGCAATGAATCTGTACAAAGAAGGAGCAGATTATGTTTTGACCCCACACTTCCTTGGAGGAGAATATGTCGCTAATATGATAAAAGGATTTGGCCTTTCTTCTACAAATTATAAAGGCGAGAAGGAAAAGCACATCAAACTTCTGGATGAAAGAAAAAGACTGGGCCAGGACGGTCCGGATGTCGAAAAGAATTAGATTGCCCTATTTTTGATTCAATAAATTTAAATATCTCCGTTACTTTTTGGAACTATGATTGACATAAGATTGATAAGAGAGCATCCTGAGATTGTGAAAGAGAACATAAAAAAGAAATTTCAAAGTGAAAAACTTGTTTTGGTCGATAAGATCAGGAAGTTTGACGATGAATGGAGAGCACTTAAATATAAAGAGGACAATCTAAGGTCCGAAAGAAACAAGATTTCCCAGGAAATAAATGAACTTAAAAAAGCCGGAAAAAATGCCAAGAACGAACTTAAGAAAGCGAAAGAAATCCCGGAGGAAATAGAAAAAGTTTTGGTTCAAAGAAAAAAGCTTGAGGATGAAGTTTATAATATGTCTTTGCAGATTCCCAACATCATGGACAAGAGTGTCCCTGTAGGAAAAGATGCTTCTGAAAATAAAGTCGCAAAGGTTTTTGGAAAGCCTGCAAAATTGGGATTTGAGGCAAAGGGTCATGCTGAGCTTGGAGAAAAATTAGGAATTCTGGATTTTGATTCTTCTGCGAATATTTCTGGAAAAGGATTTTATGTTTTGAAAAACGAGCTTGCTTTGCTAAATATGGCTCTGATAAATTTTGCAAGAGACTTCATGATGAAAAAAGGATTTGAATACATTGAACCTCCTTTGATGATAAGAGAGGAAATCTTAAGGGGAGTTTATTCTAAAAATGAGATTGAGCAGATGTCCTATAAGATTGACGGAGAGGATCTTTACTTAATTGCTACATCAGAGCATCCTTTGATTGGAATGTTCATAGGAAAGACCTTGACATCCAAAAACATTCCTGTAAAACAAACTTCTTATTCAATGTGTTTCAGGAAAGAAATAGGGAGCCATGGAATTGATGAAAAAGGGATTTACAGAACTCATCAGTTCAACAAACAGGAAATGATTGTAATATGTGAACCTTCTGAATCAAGCAAATGGTATGATGAGATGATGAAGATGAGTGTTGAACTTTTCAAAGAGCTTGAATTCCCGTTCAGGATTCTGGAGATTTGTTCTGGGGACCTGGGAGATCTGAAAGCCAAACAATGTGATTTTGAAGCATGGAGTCCTAAGAGAAAGGAATATTTTGAAATCACTTCTTTGTCAAATATGGGAGATGCTCAGGCAAGAAGATTGGGAATAAGAATTGATAATGGGAAGGAAAGATATTTTGCCCATACTTTGAACAACACTGTCATAGCAACTTCAAGAATCATGGTTGCAATATTGGAAAACTTCCAGCAAAAAGATGGAAGCATAAAAATCCCTAAAGCATTGTGGTCTTATACTGGATTTAAGGTTATAAAATCGAAGAAGTAGGCATTAGCGATTTCTTTTTAAAGTCTGAAAATTGGGTGGTTCTATGAAAGTATTAAGGAGACTATACAAAGATCACAATCCTAGACGTAGCCTTGAAATAATGCTGATGTGTTCAAGAATAATCCCTAGGTCCTTTAAAGTTTCTGAGACGTTGGAGCTTTTTTTGAGAGTTGATGAAAAGATTAGGGCAGAAGGGTTTACAGAAGCGTTTGTGGGAGCTGCTAATGATTTTGGATTTGAAACTGAGATTATTGGTGCTGAGAATATTCCTGACGAAAAAGGGACACTTTATCCATCTAATCATCCTTATGGAATGCCTGAGGGAGCAATTGCTTACGGGGAATTCAGTCGGCTGGTTGAAAAAAAGGGGAGGAAAGTTATTGTTGTTGGTGATAAAATATTGAAGTTAGTTCCTGGAATAGAGGCCAGAATGATTGCTGTTGATCCTTATGGGAGAAATTCTTTGTCTTCATCCCGTAAAATAATCTCCACTTTAAAAGAAGATGACGTTTTTTTGTGTCCTGCTGCTGAAATTTCCGGAGAGAATCTGAGGGAATTTCCCTGGAGGCAAAGTTTAGGTAGAATAGTCAAATATGCTAAAAATGTTGTTCCGGTTTACTTTCATGGACCGGACCATAAAGGACATTATAACTTTTTTGCAAGGCATAAACTAACACGTCAAATTAGACTGACATATCTAATGAAAGAAGCCTGGAATAAGAGGGGAGAGAAAATTACTATGGTAATCGGAGAGCCAATACCTAGAGAAACCCTCGATTCGCTGGGAGATAATGGTAAAATTACTGCTTACATAAAGGGAAAGTGTGAGGAATTGAGATATAGGGCTGAGTAGCCTAATAGCAAACTTTAAAAACAGCTATTGTGAAATAAGGTGAGAGTTTGCGGACTATTTTTTAAGAAGTAGCAAAGCAGAACGACTAAATACAGATGGAGGACAAGAATGAAAGTGTACGTAGGGAATTTGCCTTTTAGTGTTGACAATGACAAGCTTAACGAGATTTTCTCCGGATTCGGGGAAATTGAAGAAGCAACTGTTATTATGAACAAGTTTTCAGGCAGATCAAAAGGATTTGGGTTCGTAACTTTTAAGGACGACGAGTCAGCTAAGAAAGCCATTTCAGAAATGAATGACAAAGAAGTTGAAGGACGAAGACTTAAAGTTAATGAAGCAAAGCCAATGGATCCTGACAGACCAAGACCACCTAGAAGAGACTTTGGAAACAGAGGCGGCGGATTTGGTGGCGGTGGCGGCAGAAGATTCGGCGGCGGAAACAGAGACAGATTTTAATTAATCTTCTTTGTAAATGATTTTTCTTTTTTTATTTTTTAAATTTGAATTTTTGGATTAAGGGGTTTTGATTGGGGTTTAGTGCAATAATTTTTATAAATGAGAAGGATATTTTATTCTCATATGAAGTATAAAGCAGCAATTTTTGATCTTGACGGAACACTTATTCACTCTGAGCCTGAATTTAGGTATACTGTTGTTGGGAAGATATTAGATGATTTGGGAGTAAAATATTCTAAAGAAGATATTGATAGATTTTGGTTTGAAACTAACAGAGATGAAATAGTAACAAAAGATTTTGGTTTAACTATTGATGCTTTTTGGGGTCCTTTCAAAAAATACGATACTGTAGAGTTAAGGAGAAAGTTTGCAAAAACATATGACGATGTCGGTTTTATTGGAGATTTACAAAGAGCTGGATGTAAAACCGGGATTGTTACTGGAGCTCCTTTGCATATAGCAGAAATGGAGATTGGTATGATTGGGGAGGAAAATTTTGATGCAATAGTTGTTGCTCATAGGATGAATGGGTTTACTCCAAAACCCCATCCTCAGGGATTGGAAGAGTGTTTAAGTTTGTTGGGTGTGAATAAAAATGAAGCAGTGTATGTTGGAAATGGTGATGAAGATATCCAGACGGCCAGAAACGCCGGAGTTTTTGATATATTGATAGACAGAGGAGAATATACTTTTCATAATACTAAACCTTCTTTAACCATTTCATCACTGTATGAATTGAAAGAGTTTCTAGGATAATAATTTTTATAAGTGTATTTTTCTTAGAATTCTATGAAAATTTTGATAATGGGTCTTACAGAGGCATTAGAATACACTCCCACAGATTCTACTTATGTTATAAGGATAAAATATTCTCCTAAATTACATAGTTACCATGATGACAGGCCTTTACAAGAGTCCTCTCTTTTTAGAAGAATTCAAAGCTATGGATTCGATGATACTGATCCACATTTTCCACTAAAAGATCGTAAACATCTTGATATTGATTTAGCTAAGCAAATTATTAATGATTTTGCTGAAGGAAGAAATGGATGCGAAACTCTTTTGGTTCATTGTCGCAGAGGTGTAAATAGGTCTCCTGCCGTTGCTATAGCTTTAAATGATATTTTTAATCTTGGTGAAGATACAGATAAATTAATGGAAAAACATCCAGAATATCATAGATGGACATATAATATTTTGTTATCTGCTGCTGGAAAAATAAAATAGCTTTCAGTTATCTTTTTAAAGCGATATTAATTCTCTAATTCGTGCTCGCATGGTCTAGCGGTTATGACTCATCCCTGTCGCGGATGCGATCCGGGTTCGACTCCCGGTGCGGGCGTAATTGATTTAAAATGGATTTTCCAAAAGAACTAGAAAACCTTTACAAAGATGTTCTTAATTCTAAAGATGAAAATTTTTATTTAGAGATAAAAAAATATTTAAATTATGCTATCACTCATAAAAAATTCTCAAAAATTAAATTAGAAATTGATATACTACACAAAAAAGATTGTGAGGATTATGATCTTGTCTCGAATGAATTGAGAAAAACATTATTAAAATTGAAAAAAGAATTGGAAAAAAGAGATATTAAAGATGAAAGAATTAAAAAGTTAATGGTGGAATTTGAAGGTTATATCTCTGGTAAAAATGAAAGTACTGCTCCACTAGTAGAAAGTTTGTTTTATAACTTGGAAGAAATTTTAAACATCCTTAACGAGTCTTATGATAACAAAATAAAGGACCTGACAAAAATATATTTTGAAGAAAAAAATATTCTTGAGAATAAAAGAGAGGTCTCTGTATGGTACGCATTTTATAATCTTTCTTTTGTAAGAGATTGTCTTGAAAGGGATAACCCTTCTTCGTCATTATTAAACAAACTTGGAATGGCTTTAAAGAAAAAAGAGATAAATGACACAATTAAGGGAAATTTAAATATAGATAAAAAAAAGAGGGGTGAGTATGAAGATTACATGAGAAAAACACATAATTTTATTTTAAAGGAATTTGACAAAAAAATAAATTTAACTTGGAATCCTTTAATGAAATATGTAATTGCTCCATTGTTTGTCTTAGTTGTGGGAGGATTAATTCTTGCATTTATTCTTGGTTCTCAAGACAGTAACCAAACAATTGAGGGAAACAATAATATACAGGTTGTAGGAAACAATAATATAATATACAATCAATTAAATCCTGAGTTAAGAGATTTAGCTTTAGAGCTGGGATTAACTAATTTTTTTGTTTTGCCAGATGGAAATGGTGGAAATTTTTCCGCAGATTTTTATAATGTTAAATTTACAAACCCTTTAGGGCAAGAAATCTTTTTTAAAGAATTTGCTCATGCAGAGACAAAAGTTTATGCTTTATGTAATCAGGACAGAACAGATTGCTATATTTTTCCAGATTATAGATATGATTCTGAAAAAGATGATGAATGCATAAAGATAAGCCAAGATTCATGGAGCAAAAATGATTTTATTGTTAGTTTTAATCCAGAAAATGAAGAATGTGTTGGGAGACTATAAAACTCCTCTCACTCATTATTCTTAAATAGTTGTTGTTCTTGGTTTTTGTATGAGTATAAAGCACTTTTTACCAAAAAAAGAACATTTTAAAGAAATTATGGATTCTAAAAAAACTGTCATAATCTTATACCTATTGGCAACTATGTTTATACTAACCTCAGTTATAATGTTAAGTATGTGGGTTTCATCTCTTGATAAAGAAATAAATCTAAAACAAAATATTCTTAATCAAAAGCTAAGAGAGAGGAATGACTACGAACTTTATATATTGGGGGCTCATGATTCAAAAGAATCAGAATTCTTGTTAAAGGAGATAAATTCAAACTCAAATTATATAAAAGATTTTCAAGCTAGACAGGAAAATGATCAAGTTGCAGCATTGGGAACTCTGTACATGATTGCAAATGAAGAGCCACCTCCTTTAGAATTTATAGATAGATGGAGATTAATGAGTTGGAATGAAAGGGTAGCAGAAGGAAATGGTTCTGTAATCAAAGCGCATGATTCTGTTCAAAATGATATAAATTTTATTTCCTCAAAAGAGCATGCAAAATCTAATATCATTATTGGGAGCACTATCTTACAACTTTTTAGTTTGATACTTTCAGGGCTAGCATCTATTTTAGAAGTTAAAAAATCCTAATGTATCATCACTTAAACAACGCAAAGTAAACTATTCCGGGAATCTGGAACAGAAATACCCCCAGATGATAAATCGCGTTTCTTGTCATTCCGAGCATCCAAGTAACCTTGTATGTTGGGCCGAATCCTTCCAACATCAAAGTAAGAGATATCATCATCAAGAAAGTTCCGAAGTAAATCCATATTCCTATTGCAGTGTTCAGGATTTTATGATCCGATTGATCTGTGCTTCTTATTATGAATGTCAACAGAATGGAAATCATAATCACGAAACTGAATGCTAATGGAATGGCTGCAGGAATATTCAGGCCATTAAAAAAATTCCCGGCTGTTCTAATGCCGTCTATTGACATAAGGTTGAACATATCATTAAAGAGATACCACGAAAAAACATAGCCTAAAACCAAAGCAACAATTATTCTGTCGGGCTGTTTCCACTTCATAGTCTTTATTTCTTTAGCTATGCCTCCCTCTTTTTCTTCCATTATTTAATCAAGTAATTCGGATTTAAAAGATTACCTAATTGCATAATGTTTAAAAGTAAGTTTATCCTTAGTTTCTTATGGCAATGAGTGAAAGAAAAGAGGCATGGTTCAGAATAATAGTTGCAATTATTTCAGGAATTATACTGGCCGTTTGGAGATATCTTATTTTTGCTCTTGCAATCATAAATTGGTTCATCGTTGTATTTTCTGGAAAGAGAAATAAAGGGCTGGCAGAGTTTTCTGAACATTGGAATACTGAAACTTACAAATACATAAGGTATTTGACTTTTGGAACAAATAAGAGGCCTTTCCCTTTTTCAAGCATGCAGAAGCTAAGCAAGTTTGAAAAGTAAATCTGGTTCAAAAAAGACATATATACTCCAATCACCTTAGAATTACGGAGAAAAAATGAACAAAAAAGGCGTTGGAGGCTGGTTGGTTTGGGCAATATTATTTTTAGTAATAGCTATAGTTTCTGGAATACTCGGATTTGGATTAATTTCAGGGGTTTCGTACACAATAGCAAAATGGTTAGCAATATTCTTTGTGATACTATTCATAATTTCAGTGATATCTCATACAATCAAAAAGGCTTAACTAAATTTTTTTAATGTGTGTATTAATAATTGGAATATATCTTAACTCCCTAAATGTTTTTAAGCCAAAATTTATTGTAGGAAAATGGAAAGGTCAAACATATTCAAACACGCAATAATCAATGCATTTGCGACTTCTGTTTATGTTGCCACCATTGCAACTTTGATGTATCTTGGAGGGAAAGGTTCTTTTGGCACAGCAAATGATTCCGTTTTCATTCCAATCTCGATGCTTATGCTTTTTGTTTTCTCGGCAGCACTCACAGGATTTTTGGTTTTTGGAAGGCCAGTCATGTGGTATCTTGACGGCAAGAAAAGAGAAGCTTTGTATTTGATTATTTACACTCTAGGAATTCTTATGGCTTTAACGATTGTTGCTTTCCTATTTCTTATTACGCTGAAGTTATTATAAAATTTTCAAAATTCATAAAGCTTTTAAATTGAAATCAGGTTTAAAACAGAACAATGGAGTCTTAGATTCCATATTCATCTAATATAAGGAGGTAAAACATAAATGAACAAAAGAATTACGGTTGTTTTGATCGCAATTGTTGTCATTGCCGTAGTTGGGTTTTTGGTTTTCAATAAACCGAGCAATTCAAGCAGTTCATCTGATCTGCCTGGAACAAATACGAATGGGGGAAGCAGCAATGCTGCGACTGACTCAAATACCGTAACTGCTGGGAATAGTGCTCAAAATAAAGTTATAACTCTTGACGCTCAAAGATTTGAATATACCCCAAGCACTATCACTGTAAAGAAAGGCGACCGGGTCAAAATAGTGATGAACAACATAGACACAACTCATGGAATTGCAATACCAGATTATAATGTCACAGGTGTTGATGGGGTTGAGTTTATAGCAGACAAAGCAGGGACGTTTACGTTCCATTGTCCAACATTTTGCGGTGGCGGGCACAGAGAAATGACCGGCACTTTAGTTGTCCAAGAATAAATTTTTTCTAAACTTTATTTTTTTGATATTAATATTTTTACCCAAAATTTATAAACCAAAAATATTTCTATAGCTTATGGCAGCAACACCACCTGGAGCAAAGAAAAGAAAGTTGGATTATAATGTTGATCAAGCTGTTTATGACGATTTTGTCAAAGCCTGCAGCAGAAAGGGATTTGCACCGCAAGTCATTCTTGAACAGGCAATGAAGAAGTTTACACAGACAGGGCAGATATAAAATTCAAACATTTTATAAACATTAATTCATATTGTATATCATGGCTAAAAAGAAGGTTAATTGGGATTTAATATACAAAATAGCCGCAATTATAGTCATTGTTGCTGGAATTCTTTGGATTATCTTTTTGATTTTTGGCAAGCCAGTCCTTTCGGGAAATGTTGCTGCGTCATGTCTTTCTGGATGCTATGATATATCTGAACATTGCCCAAGCATTACTTGTTATGACGAATCTGGAAAAGAGATTAAATGTGATTGCTGGGGTTATTTTAATGAATGTGTGAACGGATGTTATCCTGGTGCTACAAAAGCCTCAAAGACCGCTGCTTAAGGGATTTGGTTTAAAATATTTTATAAAATTTAATTATACTTCTCAGAAACACGAAGTTATTTTGGAAAGCATGGAAACGTCATACTTTAAATACCCTCATAATTTTCTTTTCATATAGATTAACATGGAAAAATTCAGACAGTTAAAATTAAGCGAAGATATTTTGAAAGCATTACATGATGTTGGCTTTCATGAGCCGAGCGAGATACAGAAGAAAGCAATACCCCTTATACTTGAAGGAAAGGATCTAATTGGAAGCTCTTCAACAGGCTCGGGAAAGACGCTTGCTTTTGGTGCAGGGATAATAGAGAGAATAAAGAAAAATGAAGGGATTCAGGCACTTATTCTAACTCCTACAAGGGAATTGGCAGAACAGGTCGCACAGCATCTGAAAGTTTTATCAAGATATTATGGGCTAAACATAAACGAAATTTATGGCGGTGTTTCGATGGGGCCACAAGTTCAGGCTTTGAGGAGAGCAGAGATAGTTGTAGGAACTCCTGGAAGAATTTTGGATCATTTGGGCAGGAGGACACTGCACCTGGACAAGGTAAAATTTTTAATTTTGGACGAAGCTGACAAGATGCTTGAGATGGGGTTCATAGAGGATGTTCAAAGAATAATCAATGAATGCCCAAAGCAAAGACAAACTTTGCTGTTTTCTGCGACAATATCAAAAGACATAGAGTTCCTTGCAAAGAGGTACCTGAAAAATCCTGTCTATGTTGAGGTTGAGAATTATGTTGATTCTTCAAAACTGAAACAGGTGTATTATGATGTCCCGCAGAATTTGAAATTCTCATTGCTTGTTTATTTACTGAAAAAAGAAAGGTCAGGATTTGTAATGGTTTTTTGCAATACAAGAAGAAACACTGATATGGTTGCCTCGAATCTTAAAAGATATGATCTCCACGCTCTTTCGATACATGGCGGCTTGCCTCAGAATAAAAGAAATGCGATAATGCAATCTTTTCATTCTAAAGAAGCTTTGATACTAATCTGCACAGATGTTGCCGCAAGAGGTTTGGATATAAAAGATATTTCCCACGTTTACAATTACGATTCTCCAAAAACGAGTAAAGACTACATTCACAGAATTGGAAGGACAGCAAGAGCAGGAAAAGAAGGGATTGCAGTAAGTCTTGTTTCACCTTATGATTACGAGAATTTCAGGAGTGTTATAAATAATGAAGAGATGGAAATAAAAAACGAACCATTGCCAGAGCTTGAACCTTTAAGAGTTGATTTCGCGGTTTCTAAAGAACGAAGTTTCAGAGGAGGAAATTCTTTTGGAGGCAGAGGAAATTTCGGCGGCAGATCTTCTGGGAGCAGATTTGGTAGTCGAGATAACAGAGGTCCGCAAAGAGGACGTTCTTCTCAAGGCAGCAGATATTCTGAAGGCAGGAGTGGCGGGGGAAATAGATTTGGAAGATCCAGCGGCGGTAGAGATTCAAGAAGAAAAAGTTGGTAAGATAAAATAAAAAATAAAAAGAAAGATTAGTAAGCTGCGGTTGCAGATTCCCAGAGTCCTTTTTCAGCCCATTCTTTGTGCGCCTTTCTGTCGAAGCTGTTCATAAACTTCAATAAAAAAAGCTCTTCCTGACTAAGGAATTCTTCTCTGAGAAGTCGAACCTCTTCCGGTTCAATCAGTTTTTTTGTCATGTCAGATTCAAGTTTTTCCTTTTTAAATCAAACACGAAGGGAAGATCGGTATTGGCGGTTCAGAAGAGAAATTCATAAGGCTTATAAAGAAAAAACGTGTTTTTTTTGCATGCCATTTAACATCTCTCTCGGTAACTTCTACGGGGCTGATTCTCTTATTGATTTGCTCATTGTGCTGACATGCTTTTTAGTTGCCACCCAAAGCAGCAGGATATATTCAATCACTAAAGAAAAAAATTATAGAATCTTTTCTTGGGCATTTCTCACTATCGGAGTTGCTTTCATATTCAAGATTCTGACGAATCTTACCTCCTATTATTATGCAGTAATAAGGCAGACGCACTTTTTTGCGTTTATTGCTGAACAGCTTGCAAGGATGCAGGTCTTTTATTTTGTGGTTTTTACGACTTACTGTTCTCTCTTAATATTGGGATTTTTGACATTGCTGCTGGCAACTTCAAGGATAGAAAGCAAAGAAGGCATGGTCGGATTTTTGTATTTGTCCGTGTTTACAATAGTCTTCAGCATTTATTTCTATTCCGTATTCCATCTCGCTCTTTTCATAATCATCTTGTTTTTACTTTCACACTTTTATCACAATTATAGAGAAACAAAAAGCTCCAACAGTCTTAAAATACTCATAGCATTCATACTCATACTCATAAGCAATTTCGTTGGGTTATTTGATGACATCACTCCGCTAATGTATTTGGCTGATGAATTATTGTTGCTTGTCGGATTTTCTATAATCTTAATAACCCATCTAACAATAAAAAATGGCAAAAAAAAGGACAAAGCTGGAAGTAACAAAAGATTTGTTGGAAATTCTAAAGTCAGGGAAAAAAGCTAAGATCACACATTTAATTTACAAAGCGAATCTTTCGAACAACAGCATAAAGAGTTACATAGAGAATCTCACAAAAAATCAATTGATAACCGAGAACAAGGAAAGCGGGAAAAAAATTTACAATATAACTCCTAAGGGGACGGCATTCTTGGAAGAGTATAACAAAATAAAGATATTCTCTGAGGCTTACGGCATTGAATAATTTTTTGTAAATTAAATAATAAAGGTTATATATGCATTTTTCGTTTTAACATTATGGCAGGCATTTTTCAGGACAGATCGTTTATAGACTTCAATAAAGAACTTTTTTTCGCAGAGGTAGGGGCGACTCTTGGGACCCCTTTGTTCGCTTTTTTAGTGTCTAGGTTTTCCCATAACGTGAGCACAATATCTGCTTCCGCTGTTCTTGGAGGAATTTTCGGCTCTGCTGTTCTCTGGATTGTGACAAGAGTATACGACAAAAACAAGACAAGAAGATATTCAGTGAAAAATTTTGCCAATGATGTACTTTATTTCACTCCAGTAGCCTTTCTAGTCTCTGTTCTGTTTTATTATCCTACAATATTCTTTTTATCAAGACATTTCATAAGGCTGGACCATAGGGTTTTCACTTCTGTTGTTTTTTCACAGCTTATAGCTTTCTGTCTTTTTGTAACATTCATGAACATTTACCGTTATCTGCTTTATACGAAGACGGGAAAAGAGCTGTAGTTTGGGAAAAGTATTTAATCAAACATTGACTTTGTGTATAACAAATGGAATCATATGATTTTGCAATAATTGGGGCAGGGGGAACTGGGCTAGCCGCAGCGATGTACGGCGCAAGACTTGGCCTAAAGACAATTGTTTTTGGAAGCACTCATGGTTCGGAGGCGGCTGTAGGTGGCGTCATCACTACTACAAATCTTGTTGAAAACTATCCTGGGTTCAAGAGCATTTCAGGGTTTGACCTTGCCAAAAAAATAGAAGAGCATGCCAAAGAGTATAAGGAAGTTAGTATAAAAAATGAAAAAGTTATAGAAGTAAGGAAAAAAGGAAATCTTTTCATTTTGAAGACAGGTAAATCTGAATATAGTTCTAGAACAATCTTGTTTGCAACCGGGACGAAATGGAAAAAGCTTGATGTTAAAGGGGCAAAAGAATTTGAAGGCAGAGGAGTCAATTATTGTGCTTTATGCGACGGGCCTCTTTACAAGGGAAAGATTGTCGCTGTTGTTGGAGGAGGAGACAGTGCTGCGAAAGATGCACTAATACTTGCTGAACATGCGAAAAAAGTCTACATAATATACAGAGGAGAAAACATAAAGCCCGAACCGATAAATCTCCAGAAGATCAAAGCGAACAAGAAAATAGAAGTGGTTACTAAAACAAATATAACTGAGATAAAAGGTAATGATTCTGGAGTTGGTGAAGTCATTTTGGACAAGCTCTTGAACGGAAAAAACAAAATTGAACTAGAAGGGGTCTTTGTTGCAATAGGTCATGAGGTCCTTTCAGAATTAGCAGACAAGTCGGGAGTCAAACTTAACAGTAAAAAAGAGATTGTGATAAATCATGCAACTTCAGAAACAAATGTCCTGGGAATTTTTGCTGCGGGAGATGTGACTGACAAACATTTCAAGCAGCTTATTACAGGAGTTGCAGATGGATGCACTGCCGCTTATTCGGCTTTTGAGTTCATAAAAAAAGAAAATTTGGTTGAATAAAAAAGAGTATAAAAACTTTATCCTGCATATTCCAGTGGTAAACTCCGACCGAAAAGTTTTAAAAGAGGAATAAACCTTGTATTTTTACCTAAATAAAATGGGACAAAAAATGAAAAAGAAACCGGAAATAGAAGAAGACGAAGACTCTTCTGATGAAGAAGATGACCTTGATGACTTAGAAGATGACGAAGATGAGGAAGAAGGAAAAGAGCCTGTAGCAGAAGACGAAGAATATTAATTTGTTTTTATTTTTTTATTTCATTAAGTTTATATAATCGGGTGTTTTTTTGTTCTTATGGGATGGAAAATCACTTTTGGCCTGATTTTTGTGATACTTACTTTTTTTTTATTATTTTTTTATTGGTTTTTTCCTTTGTCAAGCACGGAGTTTACCCCGCAATCAGAATCTTCTAGTAAATCTTTCCAGCTGGGGCAGATAAAAGATCTGCAGTTTTATGAGAACATGAGATATCCTGAATCAGCCATTTCTTATAATATAGGGGACTGCAGCATAGCAAAGAGGGATGAAGCTGTAAGAGCATTGAACTTATTGCAGGAAAAAACTGTCTTAAGGTTTTACCCTGTTGCTGCAAACGAAGAAATATCAATAACATGTGATAGCCGTTCTAAGATTGAAGGCGGATTCTTTATAGCTGGTGAAGGTGGGCCTACTAACATAACAAAGGCTGGAGAATTTAATGTCATAAGCAAAGGAACAGTTCTTTTGATAAGAGAATCACAGTGCAAAAATCCAAATGTTGGTGTCCACGAACTTTTGCACGCGTTAGGATTCAATCATACGACTAATCCAGATGATATAATGTATCCAATAAGCAACTGCAATCAGGAAATACAGAACTACACCATAGACCTTATAGATAATCTTTATTCAATCCCTTCCTACCCTGATATAACATTTGAGAGTGTCTCTGCAATAATGAAAGGCAAATATCTTGATGCAAACATGAGCATAAGAAACAACGGATTTGAGGAATCTCCTGCAGCGATAGTGCAGATTTATGCTGATGGCGGTCTTGTGAAAGAAGTCAATCTCGATCCGTTGGGAATAGGGCACGGGATAGTTATAAGCCTGAAGAACATATGGATAGGCCAGTTCAATACTGAGCAACTGAGATTTTTTGTGAAAACAAATTTTGATGAATTGAAAAAAGACAATAACGAAGTCACACTGAAAATAAAAAAATAAAAAAGAATTAGTTAATAATTAGTCGTCAAGCAAATCTAGATCAAAGTCGTCTTCACCTACATCTTCATCAATGAAAGACCCAAATCTTTCTTGCTCGTTGTTAGAGGCTGATTCTTTTTTTAGGTTTTTAACCATTGTCTAAAACACATTGGAACTTTGTTCCAATTTACCTCGTTTTTTTACAGTTCTACAAAAAACATCAGCTATTTAAATATTTCTATAATGATTTTTCTTTTTATATTCGGTAAAATTAATTTTCAGCCATCAAGAAAAATACTTTTTTGAACAAATCCTTTACATTACTGTTGTCCGGCTTTACTTGCAGCGTGTTTGTAAGTTCATTCATTCTTAATTGAGTCTTTACCCAATTGCTTGCAAGATTTATTATTTCAGCAACGTTAAACCTACCCTGTTTCCAAGGAGGATTTAATGTTGAAGTCTCTTTCAGATTCTCTTCCGACGCTGCTATAAGATTGTAAAGATCATTGTAGTCTACGACTATTTTTGTGTCTACTGGAGGTGTTTCATCCATAGGCATTGACTGAATGAACATGTTATCTTCATTGATCTTGACATAGATATTGTAGACCACTTCTTCTTTGCCATTGATGTTGTCAACAAAAGTCACCTGAGCATCCAAATAATTGTCTTTGTAGTTTGCAGTTATGTCTCTTATGAGAGATTTCAGGCTTTCATCTGATTTGAATGCGTTTAGTTCTGCTGTTGTCAATCCTTTGTTTATTTTTCTGTCAATTCCTGTTTCTTCCGAGCCTGGAAAGCTATGTGCATTCATTGCTGCTGTCAGTTCTTTTTTTATAAAGTCTTTATCCAGGAATATTGAGGCTTGCATTGATGGAGAGATTATCGTAACTTCCTTGCTTAGTCCTGGCAACGATGCTGGCTCTATTTTTTCTGAATATTTTAATTCACCGTAAGTTGTTGCGTAGTCTAACGATATCAATTCATAGCTTGAAAGCTGTTTAAGGCTCAAACAATTCATCATCCTTGCAATCTGGACTTGATTGTCTACGATATTTAGGTACAAGTCATCAATCGCTTTTCTTTTACTTTCCCAGTTGTTTGCATTGTTTGGAAGATATGTCTCAAAAAACCATGATGCAAAATCTGAATTGAAACTTTTTGTCAACTCTGCTCTTTGGTCGAGAAGTATTTTTAATCTGCTGTCACACCATTCTATCCCGCTTTCCCTGTATTTGTCCATCAGGTTTGAGACCCCTCCGAATTTATCTCCACTTCCTGTGAAATAAAATTGGGCTTCGGTTTTTTCTCTGTCTTCTTTGCAGACCCCTATAGCTGAAAATTCTTCTTTAACTCCTTGAGGACTTGTTGAAACTGAAGGACCGTTGAACAATTGCGCCTGTAAAATCTCTTTTGGCTGTGCGGCAACTTGAGTTGCTTCGTTTGGGAGGTTTTCTACTACTCCTGTTATTGCAGAATATGTTTCCTGGTTGTTATATTTTCTTTGTGGAGCTGTGCTTGGGTTTATATCCTGTGAGGTTGGGTATTGTTCCCCTACAATTCCGGTTATCCCATTTATTGTTATTGGCTCTCCTGTAATCTGTATAACATTTCCTGTGAATGTCGTACCAGAATATTTTACAGGAGTTGTTGTAGTGGTTCCTGTGTAAGTGTTCTGGACAATGTCGGTGCATACACCCAAATCACAGACTTGGTTAGCCAAACAATCTTCTTTCGCCCCACATAATGGTTTGGATGTACCTTTAACAATAGTTCCTTCTGTAGGAGTCTTGATAATTTCAGTTTTACAAGTTTGGCCTGTGCTTTTCCAGACACCATTGACACATACTTCTTGAGTGATTATTTCTCCTGCTGAACATGCTATAGTTTTTTCATCACCATCAGAACATTGGGCTTGGGTGCATTGGCCTATTTGCGTAACCTTACATGCTCCTTCGATACATTGCGCTTTCCCGCATAAAGGCTGTCCACATTGTGAATCGGATGTGCACGAAACGTCATTTGTGAGGCATATTGGTGGGAGAGAACAACCGTTTGTATCCTGACCTTTGGATATGACTTTTCCATTGCATTGGATTGGAGCATAAGTTGGGCATTCGAATGAAGCTTTAGGTGAGCAATCTTTAAAGCATGAGACATTTTCTCCAGCTTCGCATATATTGTTTCCGCATATACTTTGATTCTGAGCTTTTTCTTGGCACACTCCTGAAGTACAGTAAGATTCTATTGTTTTTTGGAATGTGACATTTCCTTCGGTGACGTTTATTATTCTAGAACCACATACTTGGCCCGTGCATAAAGCATCTTGGCAATCGGTCTTGTTATTGCTGTTATCATCTATCTTGTTTGTGCAAATCTCTGTTCCGTTTGATTCATATTCTCTGTACAAGACTTTCTCAAATAACAATTGATTGTTGAAAGACGTTGCAACTAGTTTGTAGCCATCAAATAATCCACTTGTGAACTGAACTTTATCTGCGTATTCCTGGATTTTTAAGTTAGCATCGGTTTCGTCGCTTATTTTTTGGTCCCAAACATCATACATGATCTCCATCACTTTCATTATTGTATAGGCTGACTTGTAATTCCCGCCGTCAAGAAGCTGTTTTATGTTTCCATTGGCCTTGATCAGCTCAGCTTTTATGTTATTTATGCTTAGCGTGTTGAATTGATCTGAAGATATGGCCTGATCAAGGTTGTATCCTATTTTTCTGCCGTCGCTTTCAATTGTAAAACTTAATTTTATCCAGTTTTCTTTTTCTGTTTTTTGACAGTCATCACAAAGAACTATGTCCGCTTTTATTTCATAGGGACTTTTTTTCAATAATTCATACGTTTTGTCTATTACATTCTCTCTTGATTTTAAGTTTTCAGCTCCGAAAAGGCCCGTCATCAAATCCTGACATGTCCGATAGTTTTGTTTGAAGTAAGAGTCTGAGATTTTTTCAGTGTTTATTGAATATTCTGCCAATGCGTTTGCGGTTTGGACATTTGAATCCAAAGTGAAAACATTTGCTAACCTTCTGGCTTCGTCAATGCTGTCTTTTAGGTTAAATGAGGCTGGAATGTCCTTGAATATTGTTGCTAGTTCTGAGCTGTATACAATTTGTTTTCCGAAGTATAGTATTGGAGATACTGTGAGCCTTATCTGTATCTTATTTCCGTCATAAATTATTTTTCCTTCCCATGTCGAGACAGGATTTGCAACCTGCACCTCTGTCGTCAAGTCATCTGACAAGACCCATGTTGTTTTTTTTGGCTCTCCCAAGAACGTTGATAATTCCGTGTTGTCAATACCAGAATCTTGGGATTTTATAAGTGTGTTGAGATCTTCCTGTACAGAATTAAGGTAAACTGAAAACTGGGCATAGTTGATATTTCCTGCTTCGTATTCTTTTGCGTAATATGTCGCTTTTTCAGCCTCTTTTTTCAAATCCTGTGTTGAAAGTGAAGAAATTAATGTCAAGGAAACTAATATAACTGCAAACAGAGCCCACACCTTTTTTTCCATGCTTAACTTAGGGAAAAACGATTAATAAAGTTTATTATTATATTTTGAACAACTTCATCATGTGCATAACTGAAAGAAGATAGACAAATACGGCTATCACCGACGCTATAACGATTGCAACCCATGTTGTCTCGAAAAGCCTTCCTACATAAATTCCTATCGCAAATGATATTACTGCAACTATGAGTTTTGAAGCAAGAAACGTTGCCAGTTTTACGTGATGTCCGACCCCTTTTTTTGGCGATGCAACTTTTGATTTTTTTCTCGCCTTTCTTTTTGACATAAACGGTAAAAGACAATTGGATTAATAAAGGTTACTTTCAGAACATCACACAAATATTAATAAATATTGAAAATTGAAAATTTTCATGGCTGTGACAAAACCAGTTGTATGGGCTGCTGCAGGAATTATTGGCTTTGCTTCATGTGTTGGAGTTAAAGAACTTTTGGAATCTAGAGATAATGAAGTGAAAAAGATAGCGTCACTTCATAACATTTCTGTGGGGCTTGCAAGAGAATATTACAGCGCGGGCGTGCCAACTTTTTATCTTGAGTCTAAAGGGGGGCTTGAAAAACTTATGGCAAATGGAGGAACGCCCGAGGTCATGAAAAGGATTGTTGATAGAAACCGAGGAGGGGATACGAGGAGAAACGAGCTTACGACTTATGATTTGTCTTTGCTCGAAAATCCTGACAATGATCCGAGAAAAAAAGCTGAAAATTATCAGATGTGGATGGAATCTGGATATAGCCTTGCATCAGCAGAAACTTATCTGACATATGATTTTAATCTGAATGAAGCCGCGAAACTTCAGAGCATGAATATCTTTCCAGTCGATGTTTTTGAGTTGGCTAGTCGCAGTATTCCAAAAGAACTTGTTTATGGAGGATTTACACACGGACTTACAAAGGACGAAATTTCTTATCTTGCAGGAAGAGAGTTTGACAAGACAAAAACTTATACACAACTTGCTTTAGCAGAGTTGGTGTCTCTGGGATGGAGACCTGAAGAAATCAAGATTGCTTCTGAAAAGACAAAATATGATTTTGTTAAGGGAATGATAAGGAAAGGAATGAAAAAAGAAGCGATACTTCGGAATATAATTGGGAAGTGAAATAAAGAAACCTTTAAAAGGCAATCCGTTCAAAGATAGAAATGACGCAAAAATTTTATATCAATTCAGTGTTTGATTATCCTGTATCTCCTATGATCGGAATGGTTTTATTGAAGGGATGTAGATTGAATGGGGAGCAAGCTGATGAGAAAAGCAGATTAGGAAGAGAATTGGCAGAATTAGGAACGAATTTAGATCATGTTCAAACTCCGGAACTTTTAGACTTGAGAAAAAAATATCATGCTATTGTTGGCTGGCCTGATTCTATTATTGTTGATGGCAGAGGATACAAGTATAATCAGGTTTTAGATAAAATACCTCAAGAAGCCATAGATGCTGACTTTCTTTTTAAGGATCACACATCAAGGCGTCCTTTAGATTTGATTTGATTCAGATAGATTTTTAAATTCCATTTTCTTTGGTATTGTATGGATATGAAGAAGAAGTTGGGTGTTGTACTTTTTGTTTTTGGGATAATATTTCTTGTTTTTGGATTGACTACTAATCAACAAAGTAAAAATACAATAAATGATAATAAAGCAAATTGCAAGCCGGCTTATATTGACACGAAGCTTGGGTTTACTGGCGGTCCAACATTTGACTGCAATGTTTATACAGTGTTGAGTGATATACAATCTAAACAAGCCGTGCAGTTTTGTCTCATAGGGCTTGTTTTGGTTTGCTCGTCATTAGTTCTTTTCTTTGGGAAGAAGTGAATGGGGATTTAAACATAAGGAGAATATTCAATTTTCTCATCCACTGGATTAAAATTAGGCGTAGAAATTCCTACTTCAAAAATTTCTTTAATTGAAAAAGATTGTTTTGTTATCCCTTTTTTGTCCATTATCGTAATTTTAAAATTTAAGTTAAAGTTTAAAGATGGTTTTATTTTTAAAGTCAATTTTCCAAAAAGAGTAGGAATAATTGGATAAACTGGCATACTATGACTTGGGATACCATAGCAAAATTGATACGTTTCTGGAAATGATTCATCTCTTTTGGAAATAAAAGGTGAAGAAAATTCAATCTTTGGCACGTACTCTGAAAAAGGCCAAGGTGAAATTTGAATGAGGCCCGTAATAAGTTCACTAGGCTCCAATCCTTCGTTAATCAGTTCTAACTCATAGGCATATTCATGTTCTTTAGTTTTTTCAAAAATAGAATGATCTGGATTAACGCTTAAAAACTTGCATTTTAGGCGAACTTGAGGATTCTTTTTTGATTCTATAAGTTGTAATGTTTCAACAAGATTAAGAGAAGAACTTTGATCTGCGCTTCTTTTGTAGACTTTATTTGTAAGTTTTGAATAGTAAGCTAAGGAATTACTAGTTTTTGATACATTAATTATAAAAACATTTCCAGAAGGAAATTTAATTTTTTTTATTTCAATTTTTGGGAACTCGTAAGGTTTTGGAATTATTCCTATTTTATTAGTTATTAAATTCCTTAAATATTCTTCATTTTTAATGAATTTTTCCTCTATTGGTCGAATGTCTAAAAATTTTGGATTACCTTGGCCACCAGTACTTATTCCCAGGTATAAATTGCCAAATCCATCAAAGGAATTAAGAAAAGCGATGATTGGTTTAATAAGTATGTCTTCATATAAATTTTCATCATCAGTTATTTTATCCTTATTTCCAAGTGCTTTTGCTTCATTAAATTGATTTTCAATTAAATTCATTGATTTAATCGTTTTGTTTAAGTTATCTAAATCTTCATCATCAAATGATTCTTTTCCATCAAAAATCTCTTGCATATAACTTTCACTCATACATAAAATTGATTCTCTTTATTTTTAAGTGTTATGAAAGAATCAAACATACCAAAAACCACCGCAAACCTCGCAAAGCGAGGCGTTTCTGAAAGAAACGGCGGTGGTTTTGGATTTCATCCCCTCACCCAGAGTCGAACTGGGGATCTCCCGGGTGCTGCGAACTCTTGGCTTATCAGGTTTCATTTAATTTCCGTATGGAATATCCACCCTAGATTTGTAATCTACAGCCAGGCGCTCTAACCACTGAGCTATGAGGGGATTCTGAAATTAAGAAAGTCAAGGGATTTTTAAAGTGTTTGGTTTGAAAAATATGAAACTATTAAACTTCTAAATCTTATTCAGGTTCATACCCCTTCCCTTCCTTTTTACGTTCTCTTCTTTCACGCATCTCTGCAAAATATCCTGGGCGGAGTTTGTTGCAACATTGGCAATAATATAAACTTCTCTTTGATGTTTTTTCATCTTCACCTTTATCGTTTTTCTTTAGCTGATAAAGGGCTACCTTGACAGAAAACATGTTGCAGTGTGGGTGAGCCAATGCAATACCTCTGATTTCCCAGACAACACCATGAGAATTCCATCCTTTAATTGCCTTTGAGAAAGTTGCGTCCTGTTCAAGCTCGGCAGTAAGCCGGTCTATTGAAAACATCTTATCTGTAAGAAATGGGTATTTGTAAAGATTTTGGTGATTTTTGCTTAGTTTTCAGAAAAAGGGGTTTTATCTGTATTGCCTCTGGCAGATCCAAACACTTCATACACTGCATGCTTTAGTGCGCAACCTACAGTTGCTTTGATTGCATCACGCGCATTTTTTTCCAAGAAACTTTGAGTCTCATCTTTTATTTGGCTTATTGTTTCAGGAGAATTTAATTTGTTGTAGATTAATCTCAGTCTATTAGCTGCGCCTTGGTAATTGCCAGAATCGCAGGTAATTTTTAAGGGATCAGAAATTTTCACTCCTCTAGCAAGCAAAAATTCAAGTTCCGAGATATCTGGAAATAGGCCTTCATCAGTCAATCTTACTAATACTCCCAGTTTTTTTTCTGCGAATTGATGAACTCCAGTGTGGTCTATCTTTGTATTTTTAATTCTTCTTTTTATTTCATCCAGCTTGCTGTCTGGGATAAGGCTACACCAAAAAGTGATATAATTCCCAATATCCAATTTATCGATATGGTGATTAAGATGCCCAAAAAGACCCCCTCTTCCTTCTCCCAACTCTGCAAGATCTGATCTTTCTAATAAACGAAAGTATTGTTGAACAGGATTTCGTTGTATCCTTAATCCTGAACTTTCCGAATAGAATTCTTGAGCACTTACTTTAATAAAATTAAGAGTCTCATCTGGAGTGGGCGTCTTATATCTTATAAGACTAGCTACTTCTGTTTTATTTTTTGATGAAGAACCAGGAGACTTTACTTTTTCAAACATCTCGCTGCCTATTAAATTTCTATATCCTGGTAATTCGATTGCCATTCCAGCTCAGAGAAATCACAGTTTTTAAAACTTACTTCTATCTAGAATTCGCCTTGATAATCCTTTATGTTTCTTGGCTCTGCAACGAAGAATGCCCTGTTGGATTCTGTTTCGCTTGCTTTGCCGTTTCTTTCAAATATTGCAGTTGTTGGAGGCAATGAGAACTTACCAACTATACCGACTTTTGAAAAGACTACATATGATATGACTCTTTTTTCTCCTGCTTCAAGGCTGTTTATGTTCCATTCAAGCCTTCTTAATTTTGTGTCCACTCTTGATGGCTTTTCAGCGCCGAACTTTTCATAAAGTGTTACTAAAGGAGGAAGTCTGTCTATTACTGTTATATTGTCAACATGCTTTTTAGCACTAAGCACCACTGAGACTTTCAAAGCGAATTCTCCGCCCTTTGCCTTTACGAAGTTTATCTTTTTGTTCATTACAAGGTTGGATGAAGTGTACTGCTTTGAGATTATGACTGCTGCAATGATCAAAAGTATCAATAATAGAGGGAACAGTGAATTTGTTCTTACTGTCACTTGAAAAGATTCGCCTGGATTTAATTCTCTTGACCAGCTGTATTTCACTATAAAGCCGCTTCTCTCAGCTTTGTCCGGCTCTGGACTGAATGTTGTGAAAAGTCTTGATATTACATTTTTTATTATGACCATATTTTCAGGGGCGACGACATTTCCTGCATTTGTCTTTGTTATGACATTTGTCCTGAAGATAACTCCTGATTGGCTCTCTGTTGTTTTTATTATGTCTTTTTCTATGAATTCAAGGTTAGTCTGAAGGTTTGTCTTTTGTCCTTCTGCTGTAATGTCTGCATTCAAGGTGTATGAACCTGCAAGAAGCTGTTTGAATTCGTCTTTATTTAGCTGAATTGTGAAGTTTTTTCTTTCGTAAGGGCCAAGAGTGAATGTCTTTTCAATACTGAAGAAAGATGAGGAGAATTTTCCGTCAATATTTCCAAACTTGAAGTTCTGTGTGTTTTGTATGTAAATGTCAACCGAGCTTGATTCCGGGTCAAAGCTTCCGGCACCAATGTCAAATGCATCCCTGAATTCAACTCTTCTGAATGTCAATGCCTCTTGCATCTCGGTCTTGTCATTGACGTCTCTTATGTAATATGGGAAAGAATAAAGTCCTGTGAAATTGAAGTCTCCTATCGGCGAAACCTCAAGTTTTATCATTTTGCTTTCAAAAGCGCCTATCACTATAGTCTCTGATGGAAGCATCCTGAAACCAAGAAGATTGTAAAACTGTATTTTTGTTGATGGGCCAAGGTTAGTCAGGTTAAAATCGAAAGTGGCTGGCCTGTCAACTCCGACAATCATTGCCTCGTTTTGGCTTATTTTTTCTATCTGAAGATTTAGTGCTAATGTAAACGGTAGAATCAACAACAAGACTGTTAAAGACAACACCTTTTTCATACGAAAATAAAAAGATATTTGTATATAAGCATTTCGGTTGTCACTTTTACTATTTTTTTATAACAAAAATCAAGAAATTTTAAATCAATACTTTTTTCTAAGTTTTTTATAGACGTAATAGGAATAAATGAAAGAAAAAAGCGCTGAAAATAACAAAGGCACAATAATGAAAAAGATGGAATATTTTGGGAAAAATATTCCTAAAAGCATTATAACTGCAGAAGCTTTGAACAATCTTCCTCCAACTTCGTGTGTTTTATTCCAGACTTTATCGCTTGACAGCGTCCAAGGAGTTCTTATTCCCACAAACCAATTTCTTTTCGCGTTTTCTATCAAGATTCCAGAATAAAAAATTAAAATTGCCAAAGCAGGCATAAGCATTAGCGTAAAATTGAACCTTATCCCAAGATTGAACAGAATTGTTAAAATGTGGAGATAAAGAAAGAATAGTATTATTATCACGGTAAACGTATCAAAATATCTTCTGAATTTGCTTATATTTTTTCTTAAAGGATCCAAAACCGGAATTAACAAAAAGAGAAGAAAGACGCCCAGCGAGATTATTGGGATGAGAAACAAACCCCAAAATTTATTTGTGTAACTATCGGCCATTCCTTGGGCATTCCAATGACTTGCTATTTTGTTTGGAAATACTTGGTAAGAACAGACTGACAATGCAAATAAAACAATCAACAGGATTATAGAAAAGAGATATGCTTTTCTCATTTTAGACTAATTTATTTTCTTCCCTCTAGATCAAGATAGGCTTTCGTCTGTGCCAAAAAATTATCACACCAAGTTATCAATTTGTCCTCGAACTCGTTTATCCTTGCAGTTATAATAAATTTTTCATAAACTGCCCTCAGGAATTTTTGGAAAGCGTTTTGCTCAAATTTTCCTTCGTAGTCCCTCATCAAAGTCCCTTTAACAGTAGTCTCGATGCTGCCTTGGTTTGTTTTTATCTTCACTCCGTCCTGAGTCATCTCAATATTTTTCAGTCCGTCAACCTTATAGACAATTGAAATCTTGAATTTGAAATAATCTGTAATCTTTTTTGTTGCACTCCATTTTACCTCGATGTTTTTCGCATCTCCGGCAATTTTCTCCACATATTTTTCTTCAGAAATATCCAGCCCAAATTCCTCTATGAGGTAATCGTAGCAAAATTTGTATGTATCTTTAAATGAAAAAACTCCATTATACTTTACTTTGCTTGAAAATATCTGTTCTTCTTCAACCATGAATATGTTGTCCCTTTTTCTTATATTACTAGGGGAATTTTGATTTAAATATTTAACTAAACAAATGCTTATAAACAATATTAAGATAAAATTTTATGGCGGAATTGACAAGAGTCATAATGGGAGAAAATGAAGAGCTACGAATGAGACTTTTTCGTGATGGAATTCCTTTGGGCAATGGTTATGCAAGGCAGAGTATTTTAAGGCCAAACGTTTTTTCTATAAGATTTCAAACTTCTTGTGAGAAAAAGGTTGTCAAATTAGACAGAGATGCCGGCACTACACCAGAAAGTTTTGCTGTTGATGTTGATGAATCGTTAAAAGGAACCGGGCTTTATTTTTTTGTGACAGATCATAGATGTGGGTTGTTTTCAGGAATTTTTGGGCAAAAGTTAGAGGGTTATTTTCTTGGAGAAGGTAATTAAATTTTTTCTCTGCAGCTCTCGCAGATAAGATTTCCGTGAGTCATGTAAAGTATGTCGTAATTTCCACATTCTTCACATATTCCTTCTGTAACGTTTTTTATTTTTTTTACTCTTCTTAACTTTTCGGATTCTTCTCTTATCTGGGTGAATTCTTCAAGCTCGGGATATGCTTCTGGATGGAAACTTAAAATGTCCCTAGCTGTTAGCATTCCCACGAGGTTTCCTTCAAATATCACTGGAAGCCTTTCGAATTTTACCTGCTTCATTTTGTTCAATGCTTCCCTTATCGTTGAGTCTGGTTTTACTGTCGCGATTTTTTTCGGAGAAATGTCAACAGCCTTTATTTTTGAAAGGTCCTGCTTAGATTTTTTTATCAATGCCCAAAGAATGTCTTTTCTGGATATCAGTCCGACTAATTTTTTTCCGTTGGCAAGCAAAAGAGTCCCAATCCTTTTCTTGACCATAATCTTTGCACAGTCCAAAAGGCTCGTTTCCGGTTTTATTGTTATCGGATCCCTAGTCATGACCTCTGCAACCCTAATTCTTTCCATTTTTACACTAAGAATCAGCAAGCTGAAACTTATAAAGATTTATATGAAAATAGGATAATTGAGAATTAAATATTAAAGAGGTTCGTCTCCAACCCTTGCTCCAGATCTTGAAGCTCTTGATTCTAAATCCGCCTCAGTCGCTTTTCTTGCGGCTCTTTTTTGTGCTCTTTGTGCTGAAGCTTGAACATCAGTTTCAACTGCAACACGGTTGTAATCTACTCCTGAAGGATAAGCACCATCTTGTCCGAATATTAATCTTCCACCTAAGTAACATAATGCACCAACAATTCCTGCAGAAAGTGTAACGGTCAAATCAGTTTTAATATCATTATTGTGTATAAAAGGCGTTGCATCTTTTAATCCTTCCCAGAGCTGATTAGCTATATTTCCAGTGTATTTTGCATCCACATTCATAAGTGTTTCATATAGTGTTCTAGTTCCTATTCCTGCAGCCATACCGGCAGCAGCCCATCCAGCAACTTTTGTTACTGCGTTTGTACCACCATATTGAATATGTCTAAGTCTAGAAACCCACCAGCTATAGGCTCTTCCCTGTTTATCCCTCATTCTTATGTCTGCCATATTATGTATTCATTTTTAAGTAACATCATTTATAAATCTTTCTATTCAGCTCCGGAAAATTCATTAGACAAAACATCTTGAACTGGTTTTTGTCCTGAATTTGCGTCGTAAACAGAAGCTCTTTCAAATCCTTGAACACTATTTAATCCTGCACCCCTATATTCATTAAATCTTTTTAATAATCCTAAAACTTCTCTGTTAAAGTTTGATCTGTTTACAATACCTAACAAAGAATTTGTAACATCAGTAAATTTCCTTAAACCGTTTCCACCTTCACTGTTTTGGGCGTATTGCATCATTAATGTTTCGAAAATTATTCTCTGTTGAGTTTCAGTAAAAGTATATTTTTCAATGTCGAATTCAGTAATTTTCAAACCTTTGCTTTCCTGAAGAGCTAACCTTCTTCCGCTTAGTCTTGATGGAGTGATGGGAGTTTGAATTGCGTATTCAAATGGTGTGTTTGCAAAATGTTCTGTTGCTGTCCCTGTTGCAAAGGATATAACTTCTTCATCAATTCTCTGTCTAAAATCATCAGAAGCTTTTTTTCTTTCCCGTCCTTTTAGTTTTTTTATTTGGAGTAATTCTCCTGAATGTGCAAGCATGTAAAACACTGGATCATCTTGGTATGTCAATCTTAAATCAACACCAAAATTTATTGGCATTTTATAAAAAGTGCTAACGACAGTTCTTTCTTTTGGGTTTAACGGCCGGTCTACTAGATTAACACGAATAACATCTGTACCATACCAATTTGTGTACGCGCCAAATGGTCTCCAAAGAGGTCTTCTTTTTGTTCCTAGAACTCTAGCTCTTTTTTTAAATAGGTCAGGTCTTTCTTCAAAGATATCAGTTATCTTTTGTCCTGATCTTACCAAACTGAGTGCAGTACCTTTTTCTAAGTCTCCTGCAAACGCCTGATAATTGTCTAGTATAAAAATAACTTGCCTGCCATAAGCATCAAAAGATCTACCTTTCACACTTTTATAAGCTGCTTCAAAAGGTTTTAATGTAATAAAGTAGGCTGCTTTTCCCGCGCCTCTTAAAACAGCCTTTCCAGCTCTTTGTTTCCACGAGCTTCCTCTATCTGAAACGCTGTTTTCTGTCTCATTAACTGCTTCCTCTAAAGTTGTCATTTTGTTATTACTCTGCAATAACAAGGGTATATAAAACTTGCCATTATTTCATCACCATAAATCTTAAATATGCTCGGAAATTTGGAAAATTATTAATCTCAATAAAATGTCAGATAAACCAGTTATGTTAATGCCTGAAGATGTGCAGAGACTTCTTGGAAAAGATGCTCAGAGAAACAATATTCTAGCTGCACGGATGGTTGCAGAAGTTGTGAAAACGACCCTTGGACCAAAGGGTATGGATAAAATGTTGGTTTCTCCTACAGGAGACATTATAGTCACAAATGATGGAGTCACGATTCTTGAAGAAATGCAGATAGAACATCCTGCTGCGAAGATGATGGTTGAAGTCGCAAAGACCCAAGAGTCTGAAGTCGGTGATGGAACGACCACTGCTGTAATGATTGCCGGAAAACTTTTGGAGAATGCTGAAAAACTTTTGGATAGGAAGATTCATCCAACGGTCATAACAAAAGGGTATAGGATTGCTGCTGATAAATGCCAGGAAATCTTGAAAGATATTTCTTTAAGAGTAACTCATGATGATACTGAAATATTAAGGCAGATTGCGATGACTGCAATGACCGGAAAGGGCGCTGAAGATTCTAAAGAAAAATTTGCGGGAATTATTGTTGATGCTGTGAAGCAGATTTATGACAATGGAAGAATTAATGTTAAGGACATAAAAATAGAAAAAGCAAAAGGGGACGGAATTAGCGATACGGAACTAATTTCTGGAATTGTTTTTGATAAGGAAAGAGTCTCCCAAGACATGCCTGTAAGAGTTGACGGAGCTAAGATAGCCTTGATAGATTTTCCTTTGGAGATAAAAAATCCAGACATAGAGACAAAGATTTCCATATCAACTCCTGAACAGCTTAATGGATTCTTGATGCAGGAAGAAAGAATGATAAAAGAAATGGTAGAAAAAGTCAAGATTTCTGGAGCCAATGTTGTTTTTTGCCAGAAAGGAATTGATGACTTCGCACAATATCTTCTTGCCAAAGAAGGAATCTATGCTACCCGAAGAGTTTCCAAAGATGACATGGAAAAAATCGCTAAGGCAACGAGTGGGAAAATTGTAAGCAACCTTTCCGAGTTGACTCCTTTTGAGCTTGGGGCTGCGAGAATTGTTGAAGAAGTAAGAAATGGCGGGGATGCAAAGACTTATGTTATGGGATGTCAGAACCCAAAAGCTTTGACAATATTGATCCATGGGGGGACAGAGCATGTTATTGACGAAATTGAGAGGGCAATAAAAGACGGATTGGGAGATGTTATATGCACTTTGAAATCGGGGTATGTTGTTCCTGGAGGCGGGGCTGTAGAAATTGAATTAGCAAAAAGATTGAGAGAATTTTCTCAGGGACTTAGCGGAAGAGAGCAATTAGCTGTTGAAGAATTCGCTTCTTCTCTTGAATTTATTCCTGCTACACTCGCAGAAAATGCAGGTTTAGACCCTATCGATACTCTAACAGAATTAAAATCAAGGCATGATTCTGGAGAAAAGAATACGGGATTGAATTTGTTCACAAACAAGATTGAAAATGTCTTGGAGGCAAAAATAATTGAGCCCTTGAAAATAAAAACACAAGCAATAAATTCTGCGAGCGAGGTTGCTATAATGATATTAAGAATTGACGATGTTATAGCTAGTTCTGGAAGCAAAGGGATGAATATGCCTAGAGGAATGCCTGACCTTGATTAAATAAATTTATAAAATAAAAAAACTTTGATATAAGATGGCAAGTAATACTATAGAATCAAGAATTCCAGATAATATGGCGGAGTTGTCAATATTTGTCAGAAATAATGAATTATATGCTACTGAGTCGTTAGCTCAGAATCCAGAAGATAAAGATAGCTTTCAATACTTCATAGATTTGTACCATAAAGGCATAGAAAAATTAAAAGGGCTTGGAATTAATTACAGAGATAAATTTTCAAATCCAAATGAGCCTAAATAAAAGAATTCTTGGAGGAATTATTCTTGTCGCAGGTTTGGCTGGGATTGCTTTGACATACAAACCTGCTGTAAATTTTTTTGAAGATGCTGCAATGAGTCCTACTGAGCTTGAGCTATTTTGTGATGAATTCTGTAACTCTTGTTGGTTCTCTTTATATTATTGCTGAGGGTGTATTAACTATTGCTAGAAAACCAAAATCTGCAGAGTGTTAAGCGAGCAAAGCGTACGATATGCTTGCAATTATTATTACTGCGGCGACAATGTTTCTCCAGTCAATTTTTTCTTTTAGGAATTTCCAAGCGAATAGATAAACAAAAATAGGACTAAGCATTACAAGAAGGGTTGTCAATATAACCCCGATTTTCAAATACCCATAATACAATAACACCCTGAAAATTACCCAAATTGCTGATGATACAAGGATTTCAAACTTCACTCTTTTTGTTTTTATTTTTTTGAAGTTTGGCCTGAAAATTGCTACACTAATTATGAAAATCATCAGACATCTTATGAAATAAAACGTCAGAGGAGAATAGTAGTTTAATATCAATCTTGAAAGAGTTAGTTCTAGGGCGAAGAAAAGTGCGCCGAAAATTGCGAATATGAAATACCTGTTGAATTCAAGATGATGTTTTCTTAAATGTGAGAAAACTAAAGCGCATGCGGCAATCAAAGCAGGAACAACAATTTTTGCATTTCTTTCATATAATGCCTGACCGAAAATAAAGCTGAATAGTATTGCAAGGATTATTGTGAAAAATGGTTCTAATAACCTGGCTGGCTCAAGATTTGTTATCTTTTCCCATTTAAGTGAGTAGAAAGCAAAAGCGTTTGCAATGACCGAGGCTATGATTACCACAATGAATATGAGGATGTTTTTCAGTTCGAAAGCTCCTGGACTTGTTTTCCAAAGGAACAGTATGAGTGGGAGTGAAACAAGCGCTATTCCAAGAAATGATGCTGACTGATAAAGTTTGAAGTCTATTTTCCTTATCCTTAACACTGATTTATCAAGCATTGTTGCCGCTGCACCTGCCATTGCTCCGAACAAAGCTACTAAAAAACTAAAAACCATTTTACCTCTTCTCTAGTAAAACAGGGAAAGAATATTTAAAAGGTTGTGGGAGAAAGTTTAAGTTTTTAAAGCATTAATTCTAATAAAATTAAGTATTGCGTGAGTAGTACAGTGGTTAGTACATTTCGTTGCCAACGAAGTAACCCGGGTTCGAGCCCCGGCTCGCGCATTTTAGTCTTATAGAGATAATCTTAAATAATCCATTCTTCTTGTTGTTTTACATGATTACTAAAAGGATGAAAGGAGGTAAAATGAACAAAGTATTTGTTATAGCATTGTTTTTGGTGCTTACTCTAGGCCTGGTTTTGGCAATAGAAAATGAATCTGGAAGAGGAAACGATTCTTCAGATAAGAATTCCTCTGAGGATAGAAATCAAACAAGTGAAGGAATTGGCGAGGACCTTAGTGAACAAATAGCAGAGAAAAAAGAAGAGATTAAATCAGGAGACTATAATACCTCTCTTGGTCAGCTATTAAACGTAAGAGACTTGTCAGAGGATTTGAGAGAATTGAGAGTCAATGGTGTTCGGGCACAAACTGAACTGAATATAACTTCTGACACTGATTCGGAAGGAAAAACCCGGCTCAAAACAAAGCTAAGAAATGGGACAGAAGCCGAGATAAAGATAATGCCTGACACTGCTTCAGCAACAGCATTGGAAAGACTCAGACTAAAGGTCTGTTCGTCTGACAATAATTGCACAATACAGCTAAAAGATGTTGGAAATGGAACGAATGAAAGAGTCCAATATGAAGTGCAGATAGAAAGGCATTCTAAAATCTTAGGCATTTTCCAGAGCAAAATGCAAGTAAGTGTGGATATTAATGCGGGAACAGGAGAGGCCAAAACACATAAACCTTGGTGGGCATTTCTAGCAACTGAGCCAACAGAATAATTTTTATTATTATTATTTTATAAGATTTCTTAAAGCAATCAAATCTTGCTCAAGTCAACATTGGCTTTTGGGCCGACTCTCACACCGTATCTTTTGTCTATAGAAAATACGTGGATATCCTTAGAGTGGTCTGTTCCCCTCATCTTCAAGACTTCAATGAATCTCCTTCTTCTTCCGCCTGTGGACACATAATAAAGAACAGATATGCTGTCAGCTTCAAATTCAACATAAGATAAACCTCTGTCTCTTTGGTTTGTTGGAGAATGTTGTACAGTCAAAAGAGTTGTGACATCCCATTTTCTTATTATATCAAAAAATCCCAATATTGCCTGTCTTCTAGATTGCTCATCATCAAACAAAAGAGAAAAACTTGTTATACTATCAACCACCATTCTTGTGATTTTGTTTTTCAAGACAGTGGACTCTATTGCTCCTCCACCTTCATCAAGCATCATTTTGACTTTTTCCGGAGAATATTCCAAGAAAATAAATTTGCCGGTCTTTTCAGCTTTATTCAAATCCCACCCAATTTTTCTTATGTTTTCGTAGAAATCTTCTTTTTTCTCTTCAAATGTAACATATAAAACGCTTTCCCCTTTTTTAAGGCCTTCAAGCAAAAACTGCACTGCAAAAATGGTTTTTCCGCTGCCGCTTCCTCCAGCTATAAGATTGATTGAATTTTTTTCGAATCCACCCTCAACCAGTTGATCGTAGCCCGAGACTCCAGTAATGACTTTGTTTTCTGCCATTTGAATTTATTTTCATTGAAAGAAAATCATACTTTTAAACATTGCTAAGCTTTCAAAACGAGCCTCTGATACTTGTGAGTATAAACTTTGAAAGAAGTGCTCTTATTATAAAAAACAATCCTAAACTTGCTCCAACTAACGGGAAGAAATACTTCAATCCTTCTTTGGAATCACCTTTTCTTACTAGTCCCATGACCATACAGGAAATCAAATCTGAGAATATCATGAATATTATGGCGAAATAAACTACAAAGTTAAGAGATATCGAGACTGAATTGAACGAGAGTGGGAAACTCGTGGCTGTATTGGCCATATGCGGCAGTCTTGAAGTCAACTCTATAACAACCTCAACTAAGACTGAACTTAGTCCAAATAGAACTGGAGCGCCGACTCCAACAGCGAAGAATATGAAAATAACATACATTAAAATCGTAGACCTTGATTTTTTCTCAAGCAACTCCTTCTCTTTCATGTTTCGAGAAGTCTGCTCCAACAAATCAGAGATATTTCCTCCAGCCTTTAAGCCAGAAATTATAAGCATTACAATCCTTGTGATTTTTTCGGACTCTATTCTTTCGCTCATTTTTTTCAATGCAAATATTATTTCCTGCCCAGTCGTTATGTCTTTTCCTGTCTTTAATATTTCCTGATCAAGAGGATGGAATTCTGGACGAGCAGCAAGCAAAAAAGCTTTATCTATCGTCATTCCTGATCTAAGATTGCTTGCCATAAGAGAAATAACTTCTGGGAAAACACTTTCCATTTCCTTTATCCTGTTGCTCGCCTTTAAGCTTATGTTTGTGTAAAAGAAAATATGGAAGAAAAGAAATACAATCGGAATAAAATAGCCACTGACGTGGAATATGAAGAATAGTGTAGAGGTTACAACTGTAAGAATTATTGCGAGCCAGAATATTGAATTGAAATATTTGTCTGGAGGAGTTACGACTCCTGCATTCCTTATGTTCCTTAGATATTTCTTTCCAATCTTGCCAGGGTATAATCTCAGCAGGTTCATAGTAGGCTTGGCCTCCTTGATTTAATCAGTCCGTGGAACATTATCTGGATAAACATTACAAATCCAAAAATGAAAAAGAATATCACATAAGTTATCGTCTTTGAGAAGTTTAATATCGATGAGATTATTATTACGAAGGTTATCCCAAGTGCAGGCATTATTACCGCTATCAACATGTAAAACATTATCAAAGGATTTAATTTTCCGCCGTAGCTTTGAATCTGGATTGTCTGCTCTTCTATGAGATTGTCAATACCTTCCTGGATTACTGAAGTCAAATCTGTTCCAGATCTCATTCCATTGCTGATCTGCCACAGAACTCTTCTGAAATATTTTGACGTGTTAAGCTTTGCATATTTTTCTATGGCCTCTATCTGAGGAATACCTGAATTAATTTCCCTTGCAATTTTTTTGAACTCTTCACTTGCCTCACCATATCCAGATTCTGCAATATTCATTATTATGTTGAACATCAAGACTCCAGAATTCAACTGAACCATCATGTCCTGCATGACTGGGATAAGATTTCTTTCAATGTCTCTTTCTTTATTTAATGCAAAGATTTTTGGATAATTTATTTGATTCATGAATATAAGCCCCGAGATAAGGATCGCCGTCAAAAGACCATAGACAAAAAAAGAGCTGTCAGCAATCAAAGCGGCGCCGGCTGGAGAAAGATAAGGCATGACTCCAAGAATGGAGGTTATTACGACGGAAAAAGTTAATAAATCCAGAAGGAAAGCTCGGTAGCATATTGCGAGATACTGTCTCCTGTCGACGTCAATTCCCGAACCTGCAAGATAATCGTCAAGTTTTGATCTCTTCGGCCGAGTGTATTTCAAGAATCTTTTACTTCTTCTCTTCAGAATTTCTATATCAGAAACAGTGAATGGAATTTTAAACTTCATTTTAAACCACTGCCTTCTTGTCTAATATCTCCTCAACTTTGTTATATTTTATTATGTTGTCCAGCTTTTCCCTGTCGGAATAGTAATAATTCATTAACTTTCCGAATGACTCCAAATCTCTTATCTTGTTCTTTATGAGCCAGTCAAATATTCCTCTTTTGTATTTCAAGTTCTGTTCAATTTCTTTTTCATCCATCCCAGTGTTTCTGCTCAATTGATCGAAGAATGCCATACTTTTGTTGTGGGCTACAAAGACGTCTTTGTCTGGCACCCACCTATAAAGCAGATTTGATGTGACATTTTCTTTTCCTATAATGAATTCTCCGAGCTGAGAGACCCTTCTTATTCCTCTTCTTCTATCTCTGAACATTACAACATTAAGATGAACACTTGTTAGCAGTAAAGGAGGGATGCTTATTGGAGGATTAATCAATCTTCTTATCGTATCATTTGATGTATCTGCGTGAACTGTTGAATAAACAGAGTGACCAGTATGCATTGCCTCAAAAAGAACTTCTGCTTCTTTCTGTCTTCTTATTTCACCAAGGACAATTCTGTCTGGCCTCATTCTCAAAGAATTAACCAAAAGGTCAAGCATTGAAACTTCTCCTTTGTTCTCAACGTTTGGAGTTCTCGTAACTAAAGGGCACCAGTAAAGGAATCTTGGAAGCATCAATTCTCTCGTATCTTCTATGCTTATGACTCTGTGATTTGGTGGGATGAAAGGCATGCATGCATTTAAACAAACAGTTTTTCCAGAAGCTGTACCTCCAGAGAATAATATATTCATTTCATATTCTATCCCGAGCCATAAAAGCGCAGCAATCTCTTTGCTTATTGTATTGTTGTTTATCAAGTCTATGATTGTCCATGGATCTCTTGAGAACTTTCTTATTGTTATGGTGTTACCTCTTGTTGCAATAGGATAAAGAACTGCGTTTGCTCTGTCTCCAGTAACGACGTGAGCGTCTAAAAGAGGGTTTAATACGCTGATCTGTCTCCCAACTCTTCTCGAGATAATATTTGCGTAGTTTATTACATCCTCTTCAGAGTTTAGAGCTATATTTGTCAAGAGCCAACCATGTTTTTTATGATATACTCTTATTTCTTTACTATTCAGGATTACAATTTCTTCAAGATTTGGGTCGTTCATCAAAAATTCTATTTTTCCTAGGCCTAGCATCTCCTGCATCAATATGCCTATAAGAAAGTCTTCTGTTGCTTTTGGAATTCCTGGAAGTTTAGAATTTAACAATCTGCTTGCATCTCTCATAAATCTTAACTTAATTTTCTGGACTGATTTTTGGTCTATTATCTCTCCAACAGCGATAGTTGTGACTGCGACCAAGTCTTTTCTTAGTTCTTCAAGCAAAGCATGAGTAGCAACGTCGATTTGAGGGATGTATAAGTTGTACATCAGTCCGAAATCATTTTTTTCTATCCTTATACTGACTTTAGCACGATCGATTTCAATCTCATAAACTTCCAGTTCTTTCCCTGTTGTTTTTTGCACCGTTATCTTAACATCACTGACTGGTCCCTTTGCTTCTGTTTTCTGGATTACTGCGACAATTTCTTGAGGTTTTGGAGCTGAAGTTTGGATTAATGGCTGCAGAGTTTTTTGAGGGGTTATACTTGCTGCGGGAGTGGCGCTGACTGAAGATTTTAAATCATACATAACATTTTTCACAACAGGTAGCGGTTGTATTCTCTCTTCGGGCTTCTTTTGGGTATAAATCGGAGTAAGCCTTGGGAGAGGTTTCCCTGGATGGATTATTTTTATTTTTGGTATGATTCCTTTCTTAATTTTTTCATAAATGGAAATTATTTTTGGGATCTTAGCGTACGGATATTTGCTCTTCATCAAAACCCTTCTTATTTCTTGGGGAGAATAACCTCGACGTATGGCTTCCTTTATCCATTCGACAATTTCTTCACTTTTGTGAGTTTTGATCATCATTTCTTTTTAACCTCTTTTTTTGTTTTTGCATCTTCGCTTTTGTTTTCGGCTTCAGCACTTTCTTCCTGAGCTAGCTCTTCTGAAATTTTTTCTTCTTCAACAATGATTTCAGGATCTGAAAATGCAGGATATTCTATGCTTACAAGATTGTGCTCTTCTAATATTTTTCCCCACTCTAGGGCCTGTTCTTTGGAAATTGAAAAAGCTTTTGCAATTGTTGAAGTGTTCAGACTTTTTTTATCTTTAAGCAATTTATAGAAAACGTCGAAGTTTGTCTCAGCGTTTGACTTTGGAGGGGGAATAACAAAATTTTTTATTTTTTCCTCTTCATCTTTTCTATGTTTCAGAAATTTTGTGTAAGCGAAAATGACCACGACTAACAGGATGACCCATTGGAGAATGAAAGCAAGTAGCGTCATGTTGATTCCTAATGGAAGATCTCCGCCGATTGCTGCCCCAGAAATTGGGGCTCTGCCAGATTTCCTATTAAAGTAAAGAAAAATATTTATCCCAAAAAACAGCGTTATGAAAGCTCCCATTATTATAGGAGCCACCTTCTTTTTTTCCATATCAAAAATGTTTATATAGTTATTTCATTTTGAAAGGAGAAGAGTTATATAAATCTTACGAATATATGAAAGAAAAAAGAGGCCAGGTTGGGACAGAGTACATGATTATTGTGGGATTTGTTACAATAGCAATAACTGCAATTTTAGCGTTGTCCTTGTTTTATTCCAGTCAAATAAAAGACAGGATTAGGGCAAACAATATCGAAACTTTTGCGGTTCAACTTATTGATTCTGCAGAGACCGTTTTTTTTTCCGGAGAGCCAAGTAAAACAACAATCCAACTTTATCTTCCAGACAATATAATAAATGTTAACATAACACAGTATGAAGTTACAATATCCAGCCTATCTGGTGGCGGAACGCTTAACATAAGAAGTTTTGAAAGCAAGGTTCCTCTAAATGGATTCATAAGCAGTTCAGAGGGAACCAAAGAAGTTGTGCTCCAGGCGACAGCGACGTACGTTCAGGTAAATTAAGCTTAATTACAAATCTGTTCTGAGGGAGCAGTCAGGACATTATAAAAACAATTTATATCTTTGTTCGCGACACCATCAATTCCTGTGCTTTGGACTCTGGTGTAATCCTGCATGGAAGCATAGCTCTGTGGGGCCAAGTCAAAAGTAAAATCAGTTCTCTTTATTGAATCACCTATACTTTTTCCATCCTCGACAAAAGATAATTCTATGACAAATTTCCCAGATAATGACATATCATCGTTACGTATTTCTGCAGAGCAGGTTATTGTTTTGTCTATGCATATCGTGCCATCATAAGCGTTACAATTGTATTCACGCTTTATGTTTATTATTGAATGATAAGCAGGTCTTGTGTCACAGCTTTTGCTCGAGGATGATGAGCCTCCACTTCCTCCACTCCCGCCTCCAGCACCACCTGAACCTGATACACTGCTTTCTGGAATCTCCTCTCCATTGATTACAGTTGTGTCTCCGTCTCCAGAATTACCTGTAGCTAACACCACAAGTTTGTTCACCGCTTTTGTTATGGGGTTTTGTGGATCCTTTAAAATGTATATTAGAGAAATTGCTATTCCAACTATCAAAACAGCAATGGAAATAATAAGAAATGATTTTAAATTTCCTCTTTTGCTCTCCATGCAGAATTTAACTAAGGGATATATATAAAGATAATGATTTTATCACTACACAAAATTTTAAATATGGATTGTGTTTACTATTTTCGTAGAAGGCGAGGCTCCGGCTTCGTTCGGGGGCTTAAGCAACCGATGGATCATCTTAGGATGATCTACTTCTACGTAAATTATAAAGATAATTTTATATATCTGTTTTTCTATTAGAATAGAACAAAAATATTGTCGAAAATTTATTTTTTACACAACTAAAAAAGGTTTATCACGTTTTCAATCAATATAAAAAAGAGGAACATGCTAGTAAAAAAAGCGCAGGGAGTCATAGAATTTATAGTCTTATTTGGAGCGGCGCTTTTATTTTTTGTCGTCATAATCGCCACAATACAGGAAAGTCAGTCTCAGAAAAATAAAGAAAAAGAAAGGCTCATTGCGCAGAATGTCGCATTGGACATTCAGGATGAGATAAACCTTGCGGCAGAATCCTCTGACGGCTATGAAAGAAATTTTACTACACCGGACAATATAATTGGATTGGATTATACAATAAATGTTTCTCAAGGATATGTATTTCTCACCATGGGAGATTATGTTGTTGATTATAACGTTGTTCAAGTTGTTGGGCAAATACAAAAAGGAAATAATCTGATAAAAAAAGAAAATGGAACAGTTTATCTTAATTCCTAACAAAAAAAATAAATTTGGACAAGTGTGGAGCCTGGACATAATCATAGCTGGTGTGATAATCACTACGGGAATCATAATACTTTATATTTATGCAATAAACTACACTAACCAGTCTCAAGAGAATCTAGATTATCTGTTTTACGAGGGAAATTTGGCTTCACAATTAATCTTAAGCGAGGAAAATTTTGGGATATTAGACAATGCTAGCCAAATAAACCAATCAAAGCTTGATGACTATTATTACAATTATGATCTTAAAAAAAGCGTTTTGGGTATAACAAAAGATTTCTATTTCGAGTTAGATAATATGACCGAAGTCAACGGTACTGCTGTTCCTTATATCGGGAAAAAAAGTGCTACAACAAGCAACTCCATCAAAATAACCAGAATTACAATTTATAAAAATCAGCCAATTAAATTTGATTTGTATGCATGGGATTGATAATGAAAGAAAAAAGAGTGATTGGAGAAAGGAGATTTTTAATAAAAAATCGTAAAGGCTACTTTTTCAGTGTCGATGCATTTATAGCTTTGCTCCTAATTTTGGGAGTTGTGCTTTTCATAAAGCCGGTACAAAAAAACACTCATTTTGAGTCGAGTATAGACGCTGATTTAATCAACACATTGTCTGATTTAAGGGTAGGGAGCATAAACAATGCATATGTAAAACAATTAATAGCCAGCGGGAATATAACCAATCTCAATCAATCTGTCTTGGATCAGATAGGGGAGTTTTATGCCGAGTCAAACCCGCTTGCAGACTTGCTAGCCCAAAATATCCTAGACAATCTTTCTATTCGGGAAAATGTCGCATTATACCTAGATAACCAGCTAATTGCGAGCAGAGGCTCAATCCCATATTCAAACGCTACAAGAATCTTTACGTCGAGGCAGGTGATCAGCGGTATAAACAATGCAAGCGGAGCAGCTACAGGGTATTCATCAAAAGCTTACCTCTCCTCAAGAAATTTTGTTGATTATTTTTATTTTGGGGGGTATATCGGAGACGGAAATTTGACTTCAACAATATATCGAGATTCGTCTCAGGCAATTATAGGGGCTAATGTGGAAGGGGTTTTTTCAGGAAACTTTAGCGTGTCCATAAACAACAATTTCATCTCATATTACACTCCAACGTCAAACGTGCCTTTCAAGATAGACTTAACTCCTTTTATCAGTTATCTTAATGACCCTACGATATTTTACAATAATATAACATTTAGATCCAGCAATGGCTCTAATTTGTATATCGCTGGAGGATATATAAAAACAGTTTATGACAAATCTTTTTCCTTGCCTGGAAGCATTAATTATATTCCTGGAGTTAAAGGACTAATAAACATTTACAGCAGTTTTTACATTCCAGGAACACTTTCAGCTCTGAATGTTTATCTGAAATATAACAGCAGCTACGATGTTTTTATGACAATTGGAAATAAAGAAATTTACAGAGGCAATAGCAGCGGCAGCCCGACAACTGTCTTTATAGACAACTCGGTTTTGTCTACATTGTTAGACTATACTAACTTAAGCAAAAAAACAATCCCATTCAGAATAGGATTGGATAATGTTTCTTATACAAATAATCAAACGACGAATGTTGATGCAATATCTGTAAGTGACCTGAGTGGGAGTATGACAAGTGGATGTTCTGGTTGTAATCAGGCTACGTGCACTGGAACATGTTCTATTTGCGCTATTTGTAGAGCAAAAGAGGGAAACATAGCTCTAATAAATGGAATATTAAACGCCAGCGGAAATAAGATTGGGCTAGTTGGATTTGAAGACGCTGCAAGAATAACTGACTTTCACAATGTCTCAAATAATACAAACTCATTACAAAGTTTAGTAAATAACACTTGGAACGCTGCAGGACATACATGCATATGCTGTGGAATCAATAAAGCCGTTGCAGAATTTTTAGGAAACAGGTTGATAGCTTACTATACTTTGAATGGAGACAGTTTGGATAAGTCAGGATATACACATACTGCAAATCTTATCAATAGCCCAACATATGTTTCAGGAATTAATGGAAGCGCATTAAGCTTTAACGGGGTTAATCAATACCTGAATGCATTTGCTGTGCCAGAAGTTACAGAAGGTGGGACAGTTTCATTTTGGTTTAAATTAAACAGGCCATTCAATAACACTGTTGTGACAACCCAAGGCTTGTGGTCAAAGTATGTTGATAGCAGTAATAATGCATTTATTGCCTTAAAAGGAACAGACATGTTAAATCCTCCTACGCCTGGAGCTAGAGGGTCCATCCAAGCAAAAATAGAGGGGCCTTGGCAAAGTGGAACCCACAATACAGTTTATGTCAGTACAACTACAACTTCTTGGCAGAACAACACTTGGTACCATATTGCATTAACTTGGGACGGGACTGGATTGAAGATTTATGTTAATGGGATATTAAATGGAAGTACAGCAACGAGTGCAGGAATAGGTTATACTAGTGGGGATAATTATTTTGGAAGGTCAAGGGTTCCGAATGAGGATATGAACAATCCTAGAGACAAATATCTTAATGGGGGCATGGATGAGATAAGAATGTACAATTATGCTTTGAATCAAACATCAATACAAGGATTGGTTGTTAATCCGGCTGTTTGCGGAAACAACGTTACTGAAGTTGGAGAGGTTTGCGAGGTGAATTTGAGTAGGGGATGCAGCATTTCTGGAAAAATGGGAATACAGTTTTGTAATAATCAATGCAGTGGCTTTGATGCATGTATGCAGGAAAGCGATAATAGATTCAGGACAATGATTGTGATGACTGATGGAGTGGCGAATAGAAATTGTCCACTACAAGACGTAACGTCTGATCTTAATGGTAACGGAGTCAATAATGATGACGGTGATGACGCAATCCAGGCAGCGTGTGATGCATTTAATAATTATAGCATAAGAACTTATTCTGTTGCGTTTGGAAGCCAAGCAGACACAAATACAACAAACGCCCTAGCAAGTTGTGGCATGGGTAATGCTTATGTTGGAGACGTAAGCAATATAATAAGCATCTATACAAATATTTCCCAGCAGATAATCCAGGCAGCTTACAGCGAACAGACCGTTATCGGCGTTGGAAATATCTCAACAGAACTTTATCCGGGGTCTTATATCATTGCCAATTATAATTATGCAACCCCCTCAGGACTTTTAATCACTTCAGAAACTCCAATATTTGGAAACAATATCTCAAATGGAACCCTTTACATTCCTAATGATACGCAAATATACAGCGCAAGAGTTGTTTCTTATTCTGGGTCAAAATGGACAAGCATGGTGGATATTTATAACAGCACAAGTGGGGCATATGATAAAGTGTTCGATCTTTCAGATTATAATTCCAGTTTTATTAGTTTAGGTGATCCTTATGCCATTGACATCCCTCCAAGCAATCTTGTCTATGGGAACAACACCGTCAGAGTACGGCTAGGAATTGGCTCCCAAGCCTTTAGCACCGGCGATGGTTCAATCTATGATAAAGTTATTTACACTCTTGTTAAAAATGTCTCATCGTACTCGCCGATTCTTTCTTCAGCACAAGGATGCTTGTGGCAGTTGGAATTTGAAGACTCAACTGTTTCTGTAATAAATGTTCCATCCAATTATTCTGGCTCAAACAGGTGCTATTATAATTCATCAATTTCGGGCAATCATGCAGTGTTCAATCCGAATGATGCTGTCAACTATGCAGTTTATCTTTTGCTTGTGCAACTTGACCTTAATTTGAATGGAAAAATAGAAGCAAAAATAACTGAGCAGGATTTATCAGTGGATTCAAACACAATTTCCGGAATTCCTTTTGTTTGGGAGACTGAAGTACAATCCAGAGTATGGTATTAAAAAAATGTTAAAACAAAAAATTATTGGTCAGCGTAAGGCACAAATGTTCACAATCACAGCAATCTTACTTATTGCTCTAGTGTTTGCAAGTTTTGAGATATTCTCCATTCTTCATGAAAGAGCAGCTGTCAAGGAAAGAGTCCACTCGATGGATGATTTTTTAAAATCCCTTGAAAAGAACATGCAGAGACAATTATACATCTCAGGATACAGAATTTTATTTTTGGCAAATCAACAAACGGCCACCAAAGTAGCATACATAAACAATTTTAATGATTTTAACCAGGAAGCTTTTTTTAATGGGACTGTGGACAATGTATTCACTGGAGTCATGATAGGGGCAACGTATAACAACATCACGAGTTCTATCAATCAAAAAGCTGCAAAGATAAATGTGAATGTGGTCCTTAATAACACCGTCTTCAGCATGGCCCAAAACGATCCTTGGAATGTAAGAGTCAGCATGGTTTCTGATTTTGTCATGACTGACGTGCAAGGGCTTGCTCTCTGGAATAAAAGGCAGGACATTTCAGCCTTGATATCTGTAGAAAATTTTGAGGATCCTCTTTTTGTGGTGGGTAGTGGAGGAAAAATAACAAGAAAAATAAAACAGACTGTTTATGACGGGCATTACGTCACTGGAAGCAATATCTCAAATTTCACAAATCACTTTTTAAGTGGGTATTATGCAAGCAATACTAACGCTCCAAATTTCTTGATGAGACTTGAAGGAAATTTCTCTGCCAGTCCTGACGGCATTGAAAGTTTTGTGATAAAAGAAGATTTAAAAAAACAGGGGGTAGTCACAAACGACAATAAGGATTCTAAGGATTATATTTATTTTGATACTTCCAATTTTGGTTTGGGATGCTATATTCTTAACCCTCCAGAAAGTTATTTTGTAGCAGGTCTTAGCGATGGACAGAGATATAACTTGACTAGTCTGTTTTATGGATCTCCTAACATATTCTGTTATTAGATTCTCTTCTGTGTTTTATACATGCTCGGAAAAGAATAACATGAAAGAGAAATATTTAAATACTAAAATTTCATAAGTGTGATATAGTCGATAATTAAATAAAAGGAGGTTGATATGAAAAAAACAAACGAGGTATTGTCCAAGGCTGATAAGAAAGGTCAGGCAGCTATGGAATTTCTGATGACATATGGTTGGGCTATTTTAGCTGCAGTTATTGTTGTCGGAGTCTTGTGGTATTTGATTGGTAATCCTTCAAATCTTGCAGGAGACAGATTTCAATTAAGCGCACCTTTGGTTGCTAATGCAATGTCTCTAAACACATCAGGAGTAACAATTGAATTTAGAAATGGTGAAAGCCAATCGATTAACGTTACAGCTGTTGCTTTTGCAGACAGAACTGCTTGCAATACTGCAGGAGGATTTAGTCAGAATGTTTCCGCAGGAGCTTTAGTACCATTGTTCTTACCTTGCACTGGAAACTTAGTGTCTACAGACAGATTTAGTTCTAGTGTAACAATAAGATACACTATATCTGGAAGCCAGGTAACTCAACAATCAACTGGATCAATATCTGGTAAAGTACCTTAATTTTTTTATTTTTATTTTATATTCTAATTCTAAGTTTTTTATTTAATGGGAATTCTAATAGGAGTTCTAAAAGCAAGATTTAAAAGTCTTCTAAATTTTTAGTTATATTGGCCTATTAGTCTAATGGTAGAACATCTCGTTTACACCGAGAAAGCGGAGGTCCGATTCCTCCATGGGCCATGTTCCTGAAAAAGATTAAGGTTAAATGCATTTATAAGTAATAATGACTAATCAACTACATGGTAAGAGTATACGGAAAAAGTGACTCTGAACTGTCTTTCTTGAGCTTATTAAACTCCCATATGCGAGAAAATATCTTTGATTCTATTGAACAATATCAAGAATTTGAACGTAATCACGAACAAAGCAAAAAGATTTTAGAAATTGAGCTGGACAAAGAGATAAAAGATAAGATAGAACAAATTAATGAAAATAGAAATTATATTCAACAATTAAAGTATAAACTAAATGGATATGAAATTCAAATAAAGAAGAAATTATCTGCAATTGGCAAATGCTATGGTCCATTAAAACAAAGACTGACTTCAGAATTTGAAGGTTTAAAGAATAGTAAAAATGCAGTTAGCGATGGTATTAAAAGTGCAGAAGATGATGAAATAACTCTAAAAACTGAAAAGGACACTTTAATTTCTGGAAAGAAATCTAGACTGTACAATTTTGATAGAGATGTAAGTAAACTTCATCAGTTGAATAAAGATAAAGATTTTAAAAATAAAAGACAAGGCGCAATTGGTGAAAACAAAGTAATCTGGTTAATAGAAAAAAGTTTCGAGAAGTTTTCTAATTACAATCTAATAAACAAAATGAATTTTGATATTTCTGGTAAGGGAATTAATATACACAATAGTTCTAAAACAGAGACACAGATTGATCATATCCTTGTTTGTCCGAAAGGTGTATTCTTTATAGAAACTAAATATTGGACTTGTGAAGTAAACGATATATTTAAACAGAAACTTCTTGACCAACTTGACAAAATAAAGATGACTATTGGAGATGAGTTTAAAGACAAGATAAAGGAGGATTTTATAGAAATTTTGCTTATAGGAACAGAAAAGAGAATTGATATTCAAAGAGAAGATTTTATTTCCCTGAGACTAGATGAGTTAAAGAGTTATATTGATTCTAAAAAGAATATTCTATCAAATAGCGAGATTATCCTTATTTTGAAAGAGTTTATACCTTATCTTAACGATAATCACTCGACGTTTCCTAAGAGAATGATTAAGATAAAGTCCTTTTTTATCAATTCTAAAAAGAAATTTCAGAAAATTATAGAAAAATCTAAATCGAAGTAAAAAATGTAACTGATGCCCAAAAAATTTGGATTTGAATGGCACTAATGCGCTTCTGATCTATTAACAAAATATTTAAACAATAAATTCGTGATATAGACATGAAAACAGAACATAAGAATATGAAGTGCCACTCTTATCATCAAGGCGCGGGCGCGATTTACGGCCTTGGTTTCATCGGCGCTGTTGTCTATTATGTTTCTCAGGCAACAAGTTTTTGGAGCGGAGTTTTAGGAATATTAAAAGCGATTGTATGGCCTGGATTTCTAGTTTATGATTTGCTTAAGTTTTTAGGTGCGTAAATTTATCACTTTAGATTAGTAAAGTTTAAAAGGGCCTCGAGGCTTTTTTTAACATGTCTGACGAAAAGCCTGGAAAAAACGAAGAACACGAAGCGCTTGAAACACAATTAGACAAGAAATATTCTGAAAAAAATCCTGTATTGCCTGAAGGAACTGACAAAATCCAGAAAGAGATGGAGAAAACGAAAAAAGAGCTTGAGAAATTAAAGGCTTCTGTAATAAAAAAATATCCATTCACACAGGCATTAAGCATTTTACCACCTCAATCAATAAAGTTTTTTATAGAAGAAGAAGAAGTCCCTAAGGAAACTGAAAAATATCTGCAGTTATATATGGTAGTTCCTGAAGAGAAATTCAAAGAAATAAGCAAAATAAAGGCAGAGATTGTGAAGATGATAAATCCTATACAGGAAAAATTAAAGGAGAAGGTATGGCTTCAGATTAAAACTCCTGTAGACATATGGGAGATCTGCTTTGATTCCAAATTCGAATTAATCAGTGCTGTTGCATTGTCCATTCCAATTTATGACAAAGGTATCTTGGCCGGATTAAGAGTTGCTGAAATTCATAAATCGATGGTTCTGCAAAAATTTGAGAAATATGTTGTAAGTTATGTTTTAGGGGGGAGTTTTGTCAGAGGGGACACAATGAAGACTTCCGACGTCGATGTTTTTGTAATTATAAACGACACTGATGTAAAAAGAATGCCTAGACTTGAGCTTAAAGAAAGGCTTAGAGGGATAATCTATGAGTATATATCCAAGGCTTCTGCGCTTGCAGGAGTAAAGTCAAACATGCTGAACGTTCAGATTTATCTTCTTACTGATTTTTGGGAGAGTGTTAAAGATGCCCATCCAGTCATTTTCACTTTTATAAGAGACGGCGTTCCAATCTATGACCGACACACATTCATGCCTTGGAAAGCCTTGCTAAAAATGGGAAAGTTAAAACCTTCTCCTGAAGCAATTGACATGTTTATGTCAATGGGAGACAATGCTGTCAAGAGAGTTAAGAGAACTTTCCTGGATATATTATTGCAGGATATTTATTGGAGCGTTATAACTCCGAGCCAGGCTTTGCTTATGTTGTACGGATTGCCTCCTCCAAACACAAAAGAAACTTTCAAGGAAATGAAAAGAATTTTTGTTGAGAAGGAAAAAATGTTGGAACCAAGATTTATCAAGATTTTGGAAGAAATAACGATAAAGTATTACAAAGGATATGAACATGAAAAGATTAAGGAGGTTAGCGGCACGGAGTTGGATAGACTTTTGAAAGGCACTGAAGATTATCTTAAAAGACTTAAAGAATTGAGAGAACAAATTGAGAAACGTTCTCAGGACAAGATAGTGGACCAAATCTACAAAGATGTTTTTGACTTGCTAAAGGTGATTACCGGAAAAACGACTCAAGAGGCTATCGTTGATGAATTTGAAAAGAACTTTGTCAAAAAAGGAAAGTTCAATTCACAGCATTTGAGAATATTAAATGAAATTGTGGAAGTAAAAGCTGAGGTAAAGAAAGCAAAGCTGAGCATACACAAGTCTGATGACGCAAGAAAGAATTCTAGCATACTCATAAGAGATTTAATGGAGTATACTCAAAGAATGGAATTAACAATGTTTGAAAGAGGAAGAATGCTTCTTAAGTACGGCAAAGGAGAGATTGCAGAGCTTGTCAATGCTGCAGATAGGAGTTTTTTGGTTCAGGGAAATATAATAAAAGAAATTGGAGATAAAGTTGCAGTCTCTAACATGGAAGCTTTGTCAAAGGCTTTGCAAGATCAAAAAGACAAAAAGAATATTTCTATAAATCCAAAGGTTTTTGACCTTCTCAGAAAAGAACTTGGCGAGTTTGAGATTGTCGTTTAAAATCCAATAATTCTAAAAACCTTTTTTTCCTGTTCTATTTATGCAATACTTGTTTATACTAGGAAGAAATCCTGAATTATCAAAGGAAGAAGTTTTTTGTTATTTGAAAAAAGAAGGGTTTAAGGTTTTAAAATCTGAAGATTTGGAAAGTGCAATATTTATTGATATTGACAAAGAACTTGAAACAAAAACTATTGATAAGCTTGGTGGAATCATAGGAATCGGAAAAGTTCTGTGCAAAGTTAATGTTAAAGAACTTGAAACAAAAGCAATTTATTATGGCACTGAAAACAAGATAATTTATACGCTATGGAATTTTGCGAAAAACAATTCTTATAATAAAGTTTCAGATTACCTGAAAAAAAGGTTTAAGGAAGAGAAGTTAAAAGCTTCTGAGAAACCGTTGACTGGATATTTGGAGCTGCAGGATGGAGAACACGTTAAGATTTCTTCTGGATTAATTGATGAGGAATATTTTGTAACTGACGATCATTTTGGGAAAATCATCGAAAAATCTGATTATAAAAATCTGGAAGAAAGAGACATGAAAAAACCAGAAAGAAGGGAATCTTTGGCAATTTCTCCTCGGCTAGCGAAAATCATGATAAATCTTTCAATGATAAAAAAAGATGAAACACTTCTTGACCCTTTTTGTGGGATTGGGGTTATTCTTCAAGAAGCTTTGTTGCAAGGAATAAAGGTTATTGGAGTTGACAAAGATGAAAGAGCAATTTCTGGAGCCAGAAAAAATTTGGAATGGATAAAGTCTAATAAGGAAAATTACAAATTGATAAATGATGATTCAAGCAGGATTGGGCAAGCGAAAGCACAAGCCATAGTGACAGAGCCGGAGTTGGGGGAAAAAATGAAGAGTGTACCGTCGACAGAACAGATAAACAATATTATTAATGCTTATTCAAAACTTATGTTCAGAGTTTTGAGCAATCTGAAAAATAAAGTTTCTGGAAGGATTGTTTTTACAGCCCCCTTGATAAAAGACCACAGAAGGAACAGGCATAGATGCGATATTGAAACGATAGCCCAAAGATTAAACCTGAGAATAATAAAAAATTTCCCAGAATTCAGGGAAAACCAAATAGTCGGAAGGGAAATTTTTATCCTTGGAAAAGCTTAAAAATGGAGGTTCTTAGAGAGGGTTATGAACGTATATACATGTGGTTTTCGTGACGGAGTAATTCAAGATGTTTTTTTGATGAACAGCAGTCTAACCAGATTGATACTTATTGATTTAAAAAATTCTGATAAAAAAATGGAAATCCATTGGCTAGATGGAATGAGCATAGAAACAGCCAGCATTATCCAGGGCAAGCAGGTCAGGTACGGTGAATTAAGAGAAAGAGCCCTTGGAAAAGAGACTGATGAATTTCCCGTTGATGATAATGATATAACTTGCCAGATATTAAGCATAGTTGATCCGATGAGTGGGATAAAAGATTATGTACTTGATAGACCAAGAAAAGGTGCACCATCCATGTACCAACGGGAAAATTCAAGATGACGGAAAGAAAAAGAATAGCATTTTTAGCAGATGATGGTAGCGGAGCTCGTGATGAAGATTATATAAGGCTTACACTTGAAGGAACTGCCTATGCATTTAATGCTGGTGAGATTAGAGATTTAAGGATGCATCCAAATGATGAACTCGAAAAGCAGCAAATAACTGAAGCTTACAAAATTATTTATGATTATGATGATGGAAGCGCTGATGTTGAGAGTGTTGATGTTGATAGGGATATGTCTAGGGATTTAGGAGACTTGATACTTCTTTTAAGAGCAGATACTGCCCCAAGGAATTCATAACTTCATTTTATTATCACTTTTTAGTAACTACTTATAGAAACATTTATATAACATTGCTATTTCTAAAAAAAATGAGTTCAATTATTACTAAAGCTAAACCAAATTTGGGAACATTAGTCCAAGCTGGCGATTCATTGGTTCCTAGGCCCTCATACGCCGTAAGAGATCAGCTTGCAAGAAAACTTGACGCCAAAGTTGCCTCTGGTTTTGAAGATGTTGCAGTCTACTCTGTTTTTGACATAACACACATTATGCATCCATATATGCATGTAGTAAAATCAGTCATGAGTGACGTAGGAAAAGAAACTTTAAACGTGCATGATAAAGTGTCTGCATGTGCCCTCGGAGTCGGAGAACACAGAGCTAATGACGTTAAAAGGGATATTGCCTTTACACTTGGAGATTATGGAATAGACAATAAATTGACTAAAGATAGCGATGAGTTGATAAAGCAAATTAATTTTATGCCCGTCTTTGATTCTGAAGGTTTGGATTTTTACAGTGCTTACGAATGTTTAGCACACGACCTTGCAAGCAGAATATCATTCAGGAAAATGATTAATGAGAATAGCGGAAATGTTATTTTATTTTTTGGAGCGGGTGGACCACACTGTCAAGATCAGGTTTTGATCCAAGTGCATCCAGAATTGTTTGGATGTCCTAGCAACAGAGGCATAAGTGACCTAGTTAAAATGGCAAACCTTTCTGATCACACTTATTTTATAGACTGTCATCCTGATGGTTATGGGTTAAGGTCTTTAACTTATGCCCCGATAAAACACGAAACTCCTGGAAAGTCAAGTTACTTTCATCTTCGTGATGCTGAAGGAGTGCTTAAACAAACAATAACTGGAATAGTAAAAAAAGCCGTAAGTAAAAAAGCTTTCTTAGACTACACGGGGTCTCTTCCACCCCAAATCTCAAGTAAAGTTACTCAACTAATAGAGTATGGGAAGGGATAAATGGAACCAACAATTTTAGACGTGCTTTCTTTTAGAGATGAAATAGCCAGCTATGTAAAAACTGATGGAAGTGTTGACACTAAAAGAGCTAGAGAATGTATTGTAAAATATTCTAATGTAGTAATTAAAGGAATTCATCCCGACCACCCTGAATTTAGAATTCCAGTTTTTGAGGATATGTCCCGGAGATTGTTAAAAGCAAGAGAAGATTTAAAACAAATGTCTGATCCAGAAGTTGAAAATACTGTCATGGCCTATTTAAAAGAGGGAGAGATGCTCAATCAGTCATATGAAAGGATTACAGAATTAGAAAGCTCTTTAACTCAGGCAAGAACAAGAATTCATTCTCTTGAAGCTCAGTTAAATGGCCAACCAAATTCTGGAAACAGAAAAAAAAGACAAACTGATGATTCATACAATTATCAACCAGAAACAACGACGTCTAGAAAGGTTAATTGGAGAAAAAGTTTGGCCACCGCAGCGGTACTTGCTTCAGTTGGGGTTGGCGCTTGTTTTGGACCTAAAATATTTTCAACAAATGAAAAGACAACATTTGAAGGAAGACATCAAAGAGAAGAACAAATGATGCAAGAGGCTGCACAATATAGGGCAAAACATCCTCATGAAACGCAATCATCTCAAAGGAAGGAACAAACTCAATTTAACAATAATGATGAAACTCAAACAGAAAAAAAAGTAAAGTATGGACCAACCTAACAGACAGAGCATTCATAACCTTTATAAAGGAATTTTCTTGTAAGTATTATATCTAAATTTACGTTAAAACATACAACATGCATAAGGGAAAAGTAATTCAATTTAGAAGGGGAAGACACACTATTACTGAGAAGCATTTTCTTATAGAAGTTGATGACATAAAAACTAGAAAAGACGCTGAGAAACTTGTCGGAAAAGAAGTTGACTGGAAATCTCCTGCTGGAAAAATAATCAAGGGAAAAATTTCTGGAGCTCATGGTAACAAAGGAGTTGTGAGAGCAATTTTCGAACGAGGGCTTCCAGGGCAAGCGATAACAACAGAGGTGAATATAAAATGAAAACAAAAACAAGAGAATTCAAGAAAAAATTAGACGGTCTTTTAGGCACGGATGTAATACTTACAATAAAGGGAAATCAAGCTGATGCTACGGTTAATGGTATGTTAACTTACAGACCATATGATCCTCACGGAAGGAATGGATTTTATGTGGGGGATGTTCATGTAGCTCTTGATAGAGGCAGAGAAGTTATATGGAATGCCGAAACTGGAAGAAATGAAATTTATGTTCTAGGAAGAAATTTTATGGAGGAAAGGGCAAAATGAGTGTAGATATAGAATGGATTGTAGAGAATGAAGATTTTGGAGAAGTTGTTGAGGATGGAGATAAAATTACAGTCTATGTGCCAGAAGATTCAAAATATCATGGAGAAGAATATGTTGGAGGAAGAAAATGACAACTGGAACTTTGACTGAAAAGACTAGAACAGAATTGCCCTTAGTAAAGATAGAAACAGGTTGCCAGTATACTAACGTATGTGGAGACAATTTAGAATTGCGTTTTAAGATAGCTCAAGGAAGAGCTGATGACAGATACCGCCAATTATCAGACCAACATAACGAACTATGCACTACAGTCAGCCATACATCATGTTCAATTTATAAAATGTTAAAACAGGGAGGACAAAATGGAGGCAGATAATGTTGTGGGGGGAGAAGAAAGAGCAGAAGATTATTTTGCAAATTTTACTAATTTTACTAATTTTGAAATGGCCAGGGCGATAGAAACTGTTAAAGCTAGAGGTATAGAGATAGAATTTAAAAAAAATCAAGGAGCAACGTTTGCAAGAACCAGTCCAAATATTAGCATGCAATATAGGGTTGTACCTCTCTATCATGATGAGAAAGGAATACCTTCACGATCACCAGATCACGGAGTACATACTATCCCAAGTGGATTAGACCACATCAATAGCATGGGAGAGGTCAAATATCACACATTTATGTTTATTGAAGAACCAAGAAGTTTACACTGGCAGGAAGGAATTTTATAAATGGCATTAAGAAAAGCAAATTCGTATTCAAAGAGAACAGTTGTCCCTTATACTCGGGTCAGCAAGAAGAAAAATAAGGCATACATAAAGACAGTTCCGCCACAGAGCATAGTCAAGTTCACCATGGGAAGCGAGCCACTTTTCAATGCTGGAAAATTCCCACACCAGTTAACTGTTATTTCTGAGGAAAAAGCGCAGGTAAGACATAATGCACTCGAGGCTACAAGACAGTACATAAACAAAAAAATGGACGTTGAGTTCTTAGGACAGTATCTTTTCAAGGTTATTCCATATCCACATCATATTCAAAGGGAAAACAAGATGCTTACAGGAGCTGGGGCAGATAGAATGCAGACTGGAATGCAGCTTTCATTTGGGAAAGCCGTCGGAAAATCCGCGATTGTAAAGCCAGGCTCAAGAATATTCTTTATTGCGGTTTCAACGCCAAAGGCAGTCAGTTTTGTAAGGGAAATTGTTAGAGAGATAAAATCAAAGCTTCCATGCAAGATAAAAATCCTTTATGAAGACCATTCTGTAAAGAAGGAAGAATTGGTATAACTTTAGTGTAGTAACAAAATAGAAACATTTATAAATATGTGATTTCTTGGGGGAGTATGAGAAAAAGAACATTACTATCAACAATTGCACTTTTGGGAGCTTTAGCTTTGCCTTTTGGATGCAATAATACTCAAGCAAAAAGAGCAGAGTCTTTTGCAAATGGGGACGGCACTCAAGGGGTGATAGTTTACGATAATGACAGCACATACAGCATATACACAGACTTGGATGGTAATGGTTATATTAACGCAAAAGAACAAGTTTCACATACTAAATCGGGAACTGAAAAAAGACTTGAAAAGGTTTTTAAAGATAGTGTTGTGAGTATAGATAAATTAAAAAATATATACAATATTAAATAAACATGGCAGAAAAAGGAAAAAAACTAACAAAAGAAGAAGAAAAGAAACTAGCTGAGCTTAGGGAGAAAGCAAGAGGCTACGCTTTGGATAATCTTGGAGCTAAGTCTAGCATACTTAATCTAGCAGCTGCTTACTTTGCAGACAGAAAAAATGCTTATGGAGATGCTGGGAATTCTGCTGTTGACCAATACTTATACCAACCTACAATAGATGGTGGTGCAAGATATACTGACCCACAAACAGGAAAAGAAGTGGGATTAATGTCTCAAGCTCTATTAGGATCAAGAGAGGACGGAGATAGATATACTGGAACACTTACCGAAAGAAAAATACTCAAGAAAGCATCACAGATACTTGCTGGATCTGCAAGCCTAGTCAAATTAGCTGATATACTCCAAAGCATGGGATCAAAGGTTGAACTTAAACCTGAATACGCAAATGTTTATGTCGCTGACGTGAAAGACATGAAGATGTCAGATCTTTTGGGAGAAGGAGCTTCTGAAGAAGAAAAAAAGGCTCTTGGAAAGGTTAACGTAGCAGATTATGTCTTGGATAATTACACACAGTGGCTTACAGACACTAAAGTTGCTGAGGCATTGACTGCAAGAGCCAAAGACGCAAGAAGCGGTTTGGAAGAAATTCTAAAGAAACCTGAGAAAGCGAAGAAAAGCTAAATTTTAAGACAAGTTAAGATGAAAAGACTGAATGATTTGGCCAAGGGAACTTTATTCAGTGGATTAGGTGCAGGATTAATATTCTCACTACCTTATTTATGGTATGACGGAAATTCTTCAGACTGGAATAACTCAGGATTTTGGGTACAGACGATAGCTGGCCTCACATTATTTGGTTATGGAATTTATAGAATCAGTAAAGAAATAAAGTAATCACTCCAGTCCAACAAGATCTCTAACAAGCCTTGTCATTACATCCACAAATTCTTTTGTTCGGTCTTCCCAAGCGTCTATCTCAATTCCTTTCAAATCTTTTATCTCGCCATGCTGGATTTTTTTGTGAAGCATTAAGACGTCTCTGTACCATTGGACATATTTCATCTTTAACTTTCCTTTTGCTACAAATGTTTCTCTCAAGTCAACTGCTAAATGTTCAGGGGAAGGAGGCAATACATTTGCTGCAATCAAGGCTGCGTGCGCCGAATCAACCATTGCCCAGTACAATCCTTCAACCGCGCCAAGCTGTGAGGACTTGCTTCTTGTCAGATGCATAGGAGCTCTTTGCAAGTTAACATAAATCGCTTCAGGAGAAGGCCTCATTTTTCCTTCAAGCAACAATCTTTTTAATGGCTCAAAAAATCCGCCATAATCCAACATCGCTTCACCATATCTTATAACATTTATTATGGTTGGATCACCCCTCATCAAATCTTCCCACCATGTGCTCAGTTTTGTGGTGTTAATGTGAAGACTTTGCTGATAAGGATTTTTTCTCAACAATTTTTCCAATTCTTCTCTATACCAAGCGACAATCTCTTCATCAAGCCTTACTGAAACATCGTCTATAATTATTACAATGTCTATGTCAGAACCTGCTACGGCCTCTTCCTTTGCGACACTTCCGAAGAGAACGACAGATTTTATGAACTTGTCAAATCTTTTGTAAACCTTGACTGCAAAATCCATTGCAATATCGTGCTCTGTTTTGAGCTGCAAACTTGGAAGTTGCCTGTTTTGCTCTTCCGGTTTTTCTTTTTCAAAACCTGGTTTCCTTAATTTCTTTTCAGGAAGTACTTGACTTTGCTTCTGCTTCTTCCTAGAATTTTTACGTGCCATGTTCCTCTTTTTACAAATAATTAAGGTTTAAGCTCTTTTTAAAAGTTTTCAATTTTACTGGTTTCAAGGGGTAATGAAAAGTGTTGTTAATTACAAAGTAGAAAAAAAGATTTAAAAATGAATTTCATTTTTTTCTACTCATGTCAACGATAGATGATAGCGTGAATGGACCTGCAGGAACACCAAGAAGAAAGTTTTTTACTTTTGAAAAAGGAGTAATGGCTGTATTTTTAATAGGATTGGGAATATACTTATACAATAAATATGATAATAAAAATCTAAGCAAGAATCTTGAACCGGACGCTGTAGTAATAAATCAGAGCAATTATATTGATGCAGACTCAAATGGATCGAAAGAAACTTTCATAGATTACACTGATTCTACAGGAAAAACAAGAAGAGCCGTCATAAAAAAAACAGACACTGGGATAATCGGATATGATACTGGCAAATAATTATTCTTTCAATTTAAAGCCAGCTTCGTCATCAAATTCAAAATAATTGCAGGTTAGTTCTTCATCTTTTTTTATGTCTCGCTTTGCGATTCCAGGTTTGTTGTCTCCATCTATCATGTTTGCATTTTCTGAATGATTAAGGAATCTTGAATTATCACCACATATAATCCACCCTCCTTCATTTTCATTGTAATATCCGTAATGAAGAACAAAATCTTTTGCGACTTTTGGAAGTTTGTTAAAATCTTTTTTTGTTAAAATGGCATCAAATCCGGGAACTAATTTCCATATAGCCTTTCCTTTAGGAATGAATTCTCCTGCAAATAATCCCAAACCATGAATTTTACTTTTTCCTAGATATGTTTTTACTAAGAGCATGTTAATTAGATTTATTTATCACTCCATACTTCTTCCGGACATTCTGCTTCCGCCTGCACCTTGCATTGAGCCGCCGAGTTCTGCGGGAAGCCTTGAAAATCCTGCTCCAAAAGTTTCGTAATTAACCGAAGGAAGCATCATTCCAAAACCTCCGTAATAATCCTGAAGCAAGCCCGGAGCCTGATTCCAGTACGGGCCTTTTCCCGAAGAGCTCATTTGGGGCCCTAACATCTCCAAAGAAGCATAAACTGGGGAAGATTTGAAATGTGTCCACCAAACGCTGGCTTCAATAATCTGTTTGACCTTATCTTTTTTCATGCCTGACTTTTCAAGCTTTTCCATTATTTTATTCAAAGGAACATTTCCCATTCCCATTGGAAGCTCGGTGTGCTCAAATCCAAAATTATCAGAAAGGTGAAGATGCTTTAAAACCGGGCCGAGTTTTTCAGATTCTTTAACAATGTCCTCTTCACTATACCCATATTTTCTGAGCATGTTCATATGCCCAACATCTAAAGTTGCACCGATTATCTTTTCAGCAGCATGCATGGCCTCTTTCTCGCCCATGCCTTTTTCTTTTACAGCTCTTTTGACAAATTCATCCCTAGATTGTTCTACAAGCGCCTTAACATCTTCTCCAGTACTCAAAGCAAATCCTGCAGGAGGATTCTCTATAGTCAAAATTGGAGTTGATTTCCCGTATTTTTTGTAAGCTTCAAAAGCAGCATTTCCATAGGTCTTTGATGATTGATCCAGAGCAAATTCTTCTATAGGAACATACATTTTCGGGGCAAAAGAGAACTCTTCCCCATTACTTCTTGTGGGGTTAATACCTGCTCCAGCCAAAATTTTAGGGTCATTTTTTAAACCTAAGATAAAGTCATGCATGGCTCTTGACTGATTAAAAACATCTCCCTGAGTGGATTTGCTTAACTGTTCATAAAGTTTCTTTGATAATTTTATTAGGGCTTCTTTCTGCTCTTCGTCCCCAAACTCATAAGCTTTGCTGAAAGAGGAATTAGCTTGTTTGTGCATTTCCTGAAGATAAGCGTTTGCATCAGCAACTTTCCTATAAACATCCTGCTGTGCTGGAGGCAATAGACTAGGGTCAAAATTTTCTTTGCCCATTTCTTCTATCAAAGGTCGAAGTAGAGGCTCATTTTTTTCAAGAATCTCATCAAACCTTTCTTTTTGGAGTAGTATGGGGGTTATGACATTGTCCCAATTAGTATCATTCGCAACTTCCAGATTTTTTTGAGGAGAATACGTTACCTCTCTATACCCTTTTGGTCCAGGATAAAATTTTTTCTCTTCTTCCAAAGGAACTAATTTTCCAGATTCTCTATCAACCGCAATGATTCTTTTGTAGTTTCTCTGCTCTTCTGTCCTTAACACATTTCCATTAGGCCCTAGGATGGGGACATTTATGTTTTTTGGTCCAAATTCAGAACCTGGAAGTCCTTCTGCAGAGTGGAAATTTACTGGAATGTTTCCGTCGGGATTTAATTCGTGACTTCTTTCAAGAGTCTGTATAATTTTCTTTTCAGATAAAACCCTGTCAGATTCGCTGTAACCTCCTCTTCGTGGATCAATTCCTGTAGTGTCAATAACTGGGCCGTGAACAGAAACATCTATTCCTGTCAATTTCGCAAGCCTTCTCGTTTCTTCGAGTTGCTGTTTGGCTACCTGATCAAAAAAGTCTGGGGTGACAGCCTCAATCTCAATCTGTTTAACTCCTGCAGAAAGCTTATCTGAAACCTCCTTAAGAACATTTGCTGATCTTGGATCTGTTGTAACACCCAAAGTTCCGACGCTGAAATATTTGCTGCTTGGATAAGGCCTAAACGTAGAAACTCCGCCTTGATAGATTCCTTCAATAGAATATTTTGTCTTTTCGACCATGAATTTTTCCCTCGTTTTTAACAAACAAGATATGCAAATTTTGTTTATATATTTTCCTAAGGCAGTTTAGGCTCGTATTTCTTTTCTTTTTTTGAGAATGGATCATGACTTTCTTTTCTTTCTCTGCCCTCATCAAATCTTTCTGGAATTGAGTATCTTTCAACATTTGAATTCCCGTTGGCTGTTCTTTCAGAGCTCGTGAAAAACCCTTCCTGTCTGAAAACATCTTCCCTGGTTCTTCCAATCCTTTCAAAATCAACCTGTTCTGGGATGTTCCCCCTTGTTCCGGTATCCATGATATATTTCTTTTCGTCATCGCCGTTTCCTCCACCTATAGAATATTTGAATGGATCAGAATCTTTGCTGTTATTTGTCTGTGTTGGAGTTTCAAATCTTCTCCCACCAACTATCATTTCGGGAGCCTCAGCAATTTTATCCAACACGGGAGCTCGCGTCGACAGCGCCTCACTAAGCTCGGACAAATCAGTTTCATCATTCAGAAAAAGCGGCGAAAACTTTCTCGCAAGCTGAAGTGTTTCTTCGGCGCTTTCCTTTTCTGTTCTTTTTATTTCAACAGGAATATTCCGCGATTTTTTGTGTTTTCCCACGTGCTTTTTGTCTTTATTTTGCATTGAAGATTAATACATCACAAATATATAAAACATTCTAAGGTAATTTTATATACTAGTTTTAACTAAATAAAACATGAAAAATAGCCTTAACAAAGAGGGACAAACTGGATTGCCTTTAAATTCAAAAGACCTTACAAGAAAATATTTGAAAGGATTTGGATTTTTCCTGTTTTTAGTGGGGGTCTTTTTTATAATAACATCTTTCTTTAGAGTTCCAATAACAGGATTTAGCGTTTCTGACCAATCTCGAGGAGGAATCTCTTTCATCGGGATTGTTCTTGAAATACTAGGGATTGTACTTATGGTCATTAAAAGAAAAAGTGATTAAGTATACGCAGGCATTCCGTGCGCTTTCTTGTAAATTTCAAACAAATTAAAAGTTGCGTCCTGAGATTTCTTGGCACACAGTTTTCTCAGATGTTCTTTTTCTATCCAAGTGTCTTTTTTAATTTCTCCAATTTCCTTTTTTTCTTTTTTCTCATCTTTCGGTTTTGATTTTGGAGAATCGTTTTTTTCATAGAAACCAAAAAGCGCCAGGAATGGATTTGAACTGTCCTTCTTTTCAGAAGGCTTTTCATCTTCATCATTAAGGAAAAAATCTATTTCTTCCTGCATCTGTTTCAAACTTTCATCGGAAGCTCCCTCGACAAAACCAAGCGCAAGCTCTAAATCTGATTTTTCTATCTCCTGATATAATTTTGCAATCTCTTCTTCGTTTAAAGCATATCCTCTGAAAGTAACTTCAGCCAAACCCCCGAATGCGTAATGGGCTTGTTGGGCAACTCTTTGAGGAATACCTCTGAATCGAAAATCAACTAAATAGCAGCTGTAATATTTTCTTTTAACGGATTTTAAAAAATGTTCTTTTGAAAACTCTGCAGGAAGATTTCCTTCTAAGGCCTCTTCTTTGATTTTTAATTCCTGTTTTCCCAGAAGAGTTAATTCCAAAAGCAGAGTGTTAAAAACATTCACTAAAGCCGGATCTCTTCCAAAATCCTTATTTTGCAATTTGGACGCTGCAATCAAATATGGCTTCGCCCATTTTGTGTAAAGTTTTAGAGAATTGACCTGACTTTTCAGATAAGATCTTTCCAACTCATACCTTTTTGTTAACTCTCTTTCAGAATGATTAAGCCATGCATTAAATTCTATGATTCTCGACATAACAATCCTTTTTATCCTGTCATTCAAGTCCAAATCTTTTGCTTCTTTTTCGCTGTCAGCAACTAGAAATGCGTCGAGAAGTGTCTGAAATCCCGCCTGGCCCAAAGCCATAGCTTTTATGCTTGAATTTCCTTTCTGTATATCTACCTTATCCATCCAGAGTTGTTTTAGGGAAAGTTTTGCAGCTTGAGATATGTCTGGATCTTTTGATTTTAAATCTTTATAGAGACTTAACCTGATTTTAAATTCCTTCAGGTCGTAAATAAGATTTAACACGCTTCTTAACACGGTATTAACATCACCTAGAATTTTTGCACCCTGCTGTTGCATTATCGTTGCCCTTTGCCCAAGCTCTGAAAAATGCCCTGAGCCTGGAGAAGATGCAAAATTGTCTGAAAGTTTTTCTGGGCCCATTTTCATTTCCTGCATCAAATCAAGTATAAAAAAATAAACCGGCTCAAGTGTCTCTGTGCTTGAATCATAGACTAATTTGTGTTCTGCCTCTGGCTCGCCCTTTTTTTTATAGTAAGAACTAATGTCTTTGATAATTTCGTAGATAGCTTTTATGTCACCCATTTTCCAGTTTCGGTTATTATATTATAAGAATAGGAGTTTAAAAAAGGTTTCTACTCTTCCTCTTCATCTTTATCGAACTCGTCCAGAAAGGCATCTTCAGAATCCGTATCCTCTTCATCTTCTTCCAAGGAATTTTTTTTGAATAGTTTTTTTTCCTTTTCCATTGATGAATGTAGGTCTTTGAAATATATAAATTTTCCTAATTTTCAGTGTAATTTAAAGATTTATAAATTTAAATCAGTTTATAAAGAGATGAACAACACTACAAAGTTTGTTCTAGACATGTTCAGAGCAAATAGAAAACAGTTGACAAAAATAATAGTTATTGCAACTTTTGGAGCTTTATTGACCGCTATAATTCCTTATGTGTATGGTAAACTATTCGACTTAGTATTAATTCCTAATACTGCAGTAAATGTAGTTCTGGCTTTGATTGGAATATGGTTTATTCTAAGCATTGTCTCAACTTTTGTTTCAAACAAAACAGGGTACATGGGAGAAATTCTAGGGACAAAAATGTCTCTGGAAGCTGAAGCTGAAGCATATTCTCATTTTTTAACGTTACCAATTTTATTTCACAAAAAAGAGCAAAGAGGAGAAGTTCTAAGTAAAATATCGAGAGGAACATGGTCATTACAAGATCTTATCAGTTCTGTTTCAGACATTCTTCCCCAATGGTTAATGTTGGTGTTTTCATTAATTGCCATGATCCTGATACAATGGCAACTTGCAGCAATACTTGTAATTTCTTTCATAATTTATGGATTCTTGACTATTAAACTTGTGAAACCTGAACTTGCAGCAAGAAAAAAAGAAAATAAAGTTTTTGACAAACAATACGGAAATGTCTATGATAAACTGTACAATGTTTTTCTTGTAAAGAATTTTGTGATGGAAGACAAAGAGAGAGAAATGTTCTTTAAAAGACTTGTAGGAAAAACAATCCCCGTTGTTCAGGATGCTGCTGAAAAATCAAACAGGGTTTCTGTTGTGCAAGGCATAGTTTACAGCATCAGTTTTGTTGCAGTTTTAGGGGGAGCAATATTCTTCTTGAAAAATAATGAAATCTCACCAGGGGAATTTGTCATGTTTTTTGGGTACATCAATCTTGCATTTGCACCATTCAGATTTTTTGGCAGCATCTATAGAAGATACAAACGAGCAATTGTGGGAATAAAAAGATTTTTGAAATTAAGAAAAATAGTTCCTGAAAAAATGAAACATGGAACAGGAATATTAAATAATCTAAAGGGGGAAATAGTTTTCGAAAATGTTAGTTTTGGATACACTAAAGGCAAATTAGTTCTAAAGGACATAAGTCTAAAGATTAATCCAGGCGAGACAATTGCTTTGGTCGGCAAAAGCGGAGTTGGAAAATCAACGCTAGCCGAACTTATAATGGGCTATTACCAACCAAATAAAGGAAGGATATATTTGGATGGGACTGAAATATCAAAACTGCAATTAAAATGGCTGAGAGATCAGATGGCGATTGTACCTCAAGATTTAAACTTGTTTAATGATACCTTGATGAAAAACTTAAAATATGCTAATCCTGATGCAACTTTTAAGCAGATAGTCGATGCTGCTAAAGCGGCTTCAATTCATGATTTCATTGCTAAACTACCAAAAGGTTATGAAACAAAAGTCGGACATGAAGGAATAAAACTCTCTATGGGGCAAAGACAGAGGATCGCAATAGCGATGGCCTTCTTGAAAAACCCAAAAATTTTAGTCATGGATGAACCAACTGCCGCTCTTGATGCCGAATCAGAGAAAAAAGTCAAGGAAGGAATTGACAGACTGGTGCATGGAAAGACAACAATAATAATCGCACACAGATTTTCTACTGTAAAAAATGCGAATAAGATTGTCGTCATTGATAAAGGCAAGATTGCTGAATTGGGAGATCATTTTGCACTTATGAAAAAGAAAGGAATTTATTACAATCTTTACACTTTGCAAAAGGGGCTGGAATAATTCAAAATCCTTAAAAACTCTATTTTATTATATAAGCCATGGGATTGTTCAGCAGAAAAGAGAGAGTGATTGACCTTTCTGATAGGTATAGAAGCAGGCAAAAAGTGGCGAATTTAAAACACCAGCTCAAGAATGGCGGTGGAGAGTCGGAAATTCCAACGATGGCCGCTCCTGCGCCAATGACAACAGCTTCCAATACAAATGATGGTTCTGGAGGATTTTTCAATTTCTTAGGAAATTTAGCGTCGAGTTCTCCTGCAGTCAGTTCGCCGGTTTCTCAGGGCGTAACGCCAGTTTCTTCTGCAATGAGTGATAACGAAGAAGGACTTTCCGCTGAGGACAAAAGAAAAAAATTTGCAAAAAGGATGATGGATATGACAACAAAGCTTGAAGAGGTTTCTAACAATATTTACAGGCTGCAGCATAGAATTGAACTGGTTGAAAAAAAACTTAGAATCTACAAGGATGATTAAGCCTAAACAAAATGGATGAAGAAAAAGAGGAAAGAACAAATAGCCGCCTAAACCAAGTAGTGGATGACGGCGTAAAGTATGGGCTCAAAGGGATTCTACAAAACCATCCTGACTTGATGCATTACGCAGGCGTTCTTGGAGATCATATAGATGAACGGAAGTTTGCGGCTGAGAAGAATAGAATTTTTGCGGAAACAAATGAGGCCTCGAGAAATGGTAAATTTGCTTCGGAATATTCAATGTGGGAGCATGTTTATGGAGAAATTGCCAAAGTTGTTGCTTCTGGAAAGGTTTTTGACAAAATTGGTACCAGGACAATATTGGAAGGTGGACTTGCAGAAATAATTAATAAAAGTTTTTTTGTTGGTGGGGCCAGAAATGAAACAAAAGAAAGAACAGAACTTGATGACATTCTTGAAGCTAATGGTAAAATTTTGGACATTATGAGTTCTAAACAATATGATCCTCGTAAAATGCCTGAATTGGTGGAAGCCGTGGGGACTGTTCAAAGAATGGGTGTGTTATATGAAGTTATTGAAGAATTGAAGGAACATAACCTAATGGATGAAGGGAGATATAATGAAATGAAAATGGCTATAAACAAAACTGCAATAGACACTTATGACGCGGTAAGAGCCAAACTTCCAGAGTATGTCGCTGGAAGTTCAGCAGAGAAAGGATATGAAACAGAAGTTACAGACATTTCAAAAACATCCAAAGAAAAGACTGCACACAAAGTTGCTGCTGCAATTTTGGGAATTTTTGGAGTCGGGATATTGATTGCTACAAAGACTGCCCTTACTGGAGGGGCCATAGGAATACTGCCTTCATCTTCAAGTTTTGTTGCTGTAGGACTGATTATTATTTCTTTAATATGGCTGTGGGCTGCATTTAAAAGAAAGTAAGTTAATTTTATTAATACAGATTTCTTGTTTGATACATGATAAAAGACTTAGACAAAAAGATAAGGGCATATGTGCTGAAAAATGCAATTGCCCACGATGGAAAGGCAAACCCCGGAAGCGTGATTTCTGCATTGTTTAACGAGGGATTAGAGAAATCAGAAGTGAAAAAAGTCATGCCAAAAATTCAGGAGATAATAAAAGATGTTGGAACACTTTCCCTTGAAGATCAAAAAAAAGAATTTGAGAGTTTAGACAAGGTTGTGAGCCACAGAGAAACTAGAGAAGGACTTGAAGAACTTCCAAATTCAAAAAAAGGAGTTGTCATGAGATTTGCTCCTTCGCCTTCTGGTCCAATGCATATAGGTCATGCTTTGACATCATGCATTTCTTTTCTTTACGTAAAAAAATATGGGGGAAAATTTTATTTGAGGATTGAGGATACAAATCCTGAAAATATTTACAAACCAGCTTACAAAATGATTGAGGACGAAGGGAAATGGCTTTTTGAGGGAATTGCAAAAACAATAATCCAGTCAGACAGGATGGATTTGTACTACAAATATGCTGAAAAATTGATAGACAAAAAATCTGCTTATGTATGCACTTGCAGCCAAGAGAAATTCAAAGGGTATGCAGAATCAAAAAAGAATTGTCCTTGCAGAAGCTTGTCTGTAAAAGAAAATGTTGAAAGATGGAAAAAAATGCTTGACAAAAAAGGTTTTGATGAAGGCGAGGCAGTTTTAAGATTCAAAAGTTCTATGAGCCACAAAAATCCTGCTATGAGAGATTTTCCTTTGGCAAGAATTAATCTTACTCCACATCCAAGACAGGGAGAAAAATACAGGGTTTGGCCGTTGATGAACCTTGCAGTTGCTGTAGACGACATGGACATGAAAATGACTCATATAATAAGGGCGAAAGACCATAGAGACAATGCTGAAAGACAGAAAATGATTTATGCTGCTTTGGGAATAAAGAAATTTCCGTGGACGGCTTTTTTAGGAAGGATTCACTTTAAAGACCTAGAGCTTTCAACAACACAGTTTAGGCGGGGAATAGAAAAGGGGATTTATTCTGGATGGGATGACGCAAAACTTCCAACCCTTGCTTCGCTGAAAAAAAAAGGATATAAACCGCAAGCATTTTGGAAACTTTCAGAAAGGATAGGACTTTCAGAAAACGACAAAGTCATGGACAAGAAAGAATTTTTCCTTCTTTTGGATGGTTTTAATCGAGTGTAAAAAACTTTAAATACTGGATTTCCTATGGTAAGAAGTATAGTTAATATTGGTAAAAGGAGGTAAATGATGTTACATAACAAAAAAGGATTATCCACTATTGTGACAACTTTGATAATAATACTTTTAGTATTGGTTGCTATAGGGATCATCTGGGTTGTAATTAGAGGAGTTATTGAGCAGGGAACCAGTCAGATAGACATTAACACAAAGTGTATAAATACTGACGTGAGAGCGACGAATGTTACATGTACTGGAGTTGGAACCGCTGATTGCGTTACGACCCTTTATAGAAAAGCAGGAAATGATGTGATTGGAGGTGTAAGGTTAGTTTTCCATAATAGTTCTGGAAGCAGTTCTACGGGGGTATTGCAATATGTTGGAGACATAACTTTATTGTCCTCGCAGGTTACTGGCTCATTGGGTACTGGAATAGTACTGCCAACAAATGGGGAAGACAGTGTCGATGTTATCCCATACTTCAAGGATGACCAAGGACAAGACAGACTCTGCACGCAAATCAATCCCTTCAGTTTTTAATTTTTTATTTTTTTAATATAGTTCTATTTATTTAGAAGTTAGCCGTGGCTTTGAAAGACAGTATTCCAAACCTTTATAAAACATCTTTTGCAATTTTTAAGATGACACTTAATTTTGAGAGGGAAAAATACATATCTGAATTAAAGAGAATTAAACCAAAGAAGGTTTTAGTGCAACTTCCAGAAGGAATAAAACAAAATGCGCTCGATATTGTGAAAGACATTGAGGCTTTGGGAATAGAAGTTGTTGTTTCTGGAGAGACATGTTGGGGCGGTTGTTCTGTGGCCTGGCAAGAGGCACAAGCGTTAGGAGTTGATCTTATTGTTCATTTTGGGCACGCAAAATACGTTGACATTAATTTCCCAGTAATTTATATTGAGGTAAGAGACGAATTAGATTTGAATCCAATTTTAAAAAAATCTCTGGCACCAATAAAAAAATTCAAGACGATTGGGCTTTCTTATTCGATACAGCATAGACATGATTTAGGCAACATAATAAAATTCTATGAAAAGAATGGGAAAAAAGTTGTTGTTTCAAAAAAATTAGGTGTTGCGGCTTATGAAGGACATGTTGTCGGATGTGAGTATACAGGATTGAAAGCAATTGAAAATGAAGTTGATTGCTATGTAATTATCGGAAATAATTTTCACTCAATGGGAGCCTCTTTAGCTGTCAAAAAGCCGGTTTTCTTGGTTGATGTTTATAATTACGAAATTAAAGAGATGTCCAAGCAAAGAGACAAGATAATGAGGCAGAGAATAATTTCTATTGAAAAACTTAAGGATGCAAAAACTGTTGGTGTTATTGTTGAGATAAAACCTGGACAGAAGTTTGGTTCTGCAAAATTTATAATGGAAAAATTAAGAGCTCATGGGAAAAATCCCATATTAATAACAATGAATGAGATGACTCCTGACAAAATAATGAATTTTTATTATGTTGATGCTTTCATTGAATTAGCCTGCCCCAGAATCGCTGTTGATGATTTTGCGAAATATTCAAAACCAATTTTGACTTTGAGAGAAGCGAAGGTTGCGCTTGGGGAAACTTCTTGGGAAGAACTTTTGGAGAAGGGAGTTTTGTGATGAGAGTGGAATATGGTGAAATTGCAATAGCAGTAGGTGAAAGCGAAGAAGATTGTAAAAAGTTTGCGGGTGCTATAAGCAATATGCCTGCTGATTTTGGAAGAAATTATAGAGTGATAACGTTAAAAAATGGAGCAGCCGTCAGAATAAAATATGAAGATATTATGAGAGATAGAATAAAAGATGTCCGAGCAATTATTATTGAAAACAATCACCATTATGGAGGATATTCAGTTACTGAACAATATCTTGGAGAGATGAAAAAGAAAGGAGTGAAAGTTCTTATCTTAGGCCATGTGGAAGGAAACGGAGATTTGGAAAGAATGGCTCTAAGTGCGGGTGCTTTTGCATGCATACCTGGAAAAAGTCTTTTTGTTGTGGGCGACACATTAGAAAAAGCATTAACTTTAAATACCGACCCAGATTCAAAATAATATGACAACCACAGTTAGAGGTTATCGGCACATATAAAATCAAAGGAGATTTTTCTAGCTGCGCTTTTCTTCGAAATATTCTTAAATCAACTTCATTTAATGTAAATTGTATTAACTATAATGGCGGTTGTAGTATAATGGCAGTACGTACGGTTGTGGTCCGTGAGACGAGGGTTCGATTCCCTCCTTCCGCTCTTTTAATAAAGGGTGAAAAATGAAAAAAACAAACATTCTTTTTGTGTGTAGGTATAACAGATTTAGAAGCAGGGTGGCTGAAGCTTATTTTAAAAAAATAAACAAAAATAAAAATATTGGGGTTAAAAGTGCTGGTTTAATTCAAGGAAATCCTACTGGAGGCAAAGGAGATAGGATAGCTAAACAAAAATATGGGCTAAATATATCCGGGAAAACACAGGGGCTTTCAAGCAAACTTTTAGAGTGGCAAAACATAACTGTGGTTGTTGCAGATGATGTTCCTGCACAAGTTTTTTACAAAAATAAGAAATATGGCAAAAAAGTTATTGTCTGGAAAATTAAAGACATTGACTGGAAAAAAGGAAGAACCCCTGAAAAAGTAATAGAAGAAATAATTAAAAAAGTAGATAGCTTAGTTAAGATATTGGAGAGGAGAAAGTAAAATGGATCCAGTCAAAGGTTTTAGGGATTATGTAGGAGAAGAAGCTGAGAAAAGAGAGGATATAAGAAAAATAATAGTTGGAGCTTTTGAAAGATATGGATTTGAACCTGCTGAAACGCCGATAATAGAATTTGAGGAATTTGTTAAAGGAGATAATCCAAATGATGAGGCTGTTTCGGATATTTTCAAATTAAAGGACAAGGGAGAAAGAAATCTTGCCTTGAGATATGAGTTCACATTTCAATTGAAAAGAATTGCAAAAAACAAAAAGCTTCCATACAAAAGATACCAAATTGGCCCTGTATTCAGAGACGAGCCTATTTCTTCAAACAGATTCAGGCAGTTTACGCAATGTGATGTTGACGCAATAGGTTCAACAATAAAAGACGAGGCTGAAATCTTGACTTTGACTTCTGAAATATTAAATGAATTGGGAATAAAACCAATTATTTTAATTAATAGTCGAAAACTTTTGAATGAAATTCTTGATGATAATAAAATTCAGGAGAAAAACAAAAGTCAGGTTTTAAGAGAAATAGACAAATATGACAAGCTTTCTGAAAAAGAGGTCAAAGAGAATTTGAAAAAATTTGGAGCTGAAAAAGTTCTTGAATGCTTGAAAAAAGGAGAAAAATATTTTTCAAAGTTTGAAGGATACAAAGATGTTATTTCGCTTATGGAATACTGCAAGATGTATGGAATAAAAGTTATTTTTTCACCGACGATTGTCAGAGGTTTGTCTTATTACAATGGAAATGTTTTTGAAATTAAAACCGAAAACATTAAGGAAACAATTGTTGGTGGCGGTTCTTACATGATAGAGGGATTTCAGTCGACAGGGCTTTCATTTGGATTGGAAAGACTTTGTCTGCTCGCAAAACTTAAAGAAGAAAAAGAAAAATATCTTGTTGTTTCTTTAGAGCAGGACAAAGAAGCAGTAAAACTTGCACAAAAACTTCGTGAAAAAAATCTGCAAGTTTCTGTCTATTACGGAAAGCCATCAAAAGCATTGGAGTATGCAAATTCTTACAAAATAAACAAGGTTATTTTTGTCGGTTCTCAAGAAGTGAAATCAAAAAAATTCAAAGTCAAGGATATGAAAAGCGGGAAGGAAAGTGTGTTGAAGATTTAACTATTCTAAAGATTTAAAAACCATACCAGATAAATTTCTTGATGAGATTTGAAAATACTATAGAATATAAAGGAAAAACTTGCAAGTATGTGTTTACAGACCCCGATCCAAGATTAAATGAAGAGATAGTTAGAAATTTAACTTGGCATATGGTTGACATGTTCTATGAAAAGGATGACATGAGAGACATAAAAATGGAGGACTATCGAGGTATTATACATAAGGGTAAACACACGGGCTTTGGCCAACTGCAAGGGCTGGCTTTTGTAGTGTATATAGAAACTGAAAATATAGATTCAAAATTTGGGGTTATGTTAACAAAAATAGCAGATCCTTCTTTAAATTAATTATCTTCGCCAATCAACATATCTGTGTTGGTTGACTTTTCTTTCGTGCCATCTTTCAATTATCCTGGCGATAAGCAACGTCAAGAAAACCATCACCGAAGCCGGGAACATCCATAATAATAATGTATCCATCACTTTAGTAAATCCGTAAACAGTGATTATGTAAAATCCTGAAAGAATCATAAATAATAAAGTCGCAATAAGTTCTGCGTCCAACTCTTTTTCCCATAAAGTCTTTAACATGACTAAACAAAATAATTAAAATTTAAAAAGCTATTGATGTTGAAATAATTGCTTATGTGGGCCCGTAGTATACCGGTATTATGCTTGGCTGGCAGTCAAGAGAACGGAGTTCAATTCTCCGCAGGTCCATTATCTCCAGTCAATGTATTTCTTGCTTTTTATGGGATATTTTAGAATATAGATTATTGGAAGAATTCCTGCAGTGTTAAAAATAAGTATGCAAACAAACCAATTGAGGTGTTTTCTCAAAGCTGCTCTCCAAAGTGCTATTCCTTTCCAGGCCAATTCCCATATTGCTAAAAGAATTATTACTACAATCCAAACGGAGGATAATACCATAATACTAAATGCTATAGAAGTATTTAAATTTTTTTAAAATTAAATCATAGGCATCTTTTTATTTTGTGCTGCAGCGATTAAACATTTTTTTATTCTGTTTTCTCGCGTTTCTTTTCTCTTTGCCCTTTCAATCCAGTGAACGTAAACTCTTATTGTCGAAGGAGAAAATTTAGCGAAATTTTCTTTTGCAGCTTTATTCTTTTCAAGCTCTTCTTTAAAATCTTGCGGAACAGGCATGTTTTTAGTAAGGCCGTGATCATGAGGTAGTTTTTTTAGCCCCTCTTTGTAAAATTTCAATCCTATTGGAGTCATTCTTTTTTCCTTTATCAATCTTTTCGCGTAGCTTAAAGTATTTTTGCTCCATTTTGAATTTTTATTTCGTCTTGCAAAATGCTGAATGTATCTTTCTTCATCGAGCCTTTTTACGGTTGTATCAATCCAACCAAAACAAATTGCCTCGTCCATTGCTTCTCTGTTGTTCAAAGAAAATTTGCCTGTGTGTTTCTTGTATTTTATAAGAGCGACTTTTGTTTCTTTATCATGGTTTTTTGCAAGCCAATTTCTCCAATCCTCACGGCTTTTTGGTGTGAAGGATTTTATGGGGGCCATATTATTCTTTTCCATCCCACTCTTTATAAAATTCTTCTAAAAATTGTTCCATGAATCTATGCCTTTTTTCAGCAAGTTCTTTTCCAGTTTTAGTGTTCATCCTGTCTTTCAGCAATAATAATTTTTCGTAAAAATGATTTATCGTCGGCGAATCTTCTTTTTTGTATTCTTCCCTGCTTATATTATTGTGGGGTTTTATTCCTGGATCATAGATTTTTTTATTTTTATAGCCTCCATAATGAAATGCTCTTGTTATGCCTATAGCCCCCATTGCATCTAACCTGTCAGCATCCTGCACAATTTCCAGCTCTTTAGACTTAAATTTTTGCTCAAAACTTTTTCTAAAAGATACATTTTCAACAATCTTTATCACCTCATCTACTAATTTACAATCTAAATTTATATTCTCTAAGAAAGTTTTAGCTGTTTTCGGCCCTATATCTTCATCTCCATCGTGAAATTTTGGGTCGGCTATGTCGTGGAGCAAGGCACCCATTTCTACAATAAACATATTGGCATTTTCTTTTTTGGCAATTGTTTTTGATAAATTCCAAACTCTGTGAATATGATCCCAGTCGTGTCCTTTTTCAGTATCGGCCAATGTTTTCTTGACGAATTCTATTGTTTCTTCTATTATTTCTTGTTCTTTCATAACTCAATCTCCATTCTCCATGAATTTCCATCGCCAGAATATTTTTTGTTCTTTATTTTTAGCTCTTTTTTGAACAATGGACAGTTTAAAACAAAAGATTCAAATTCTCCGCCTTCTCCAGCTGGATGAATTTTGTATTTTTCTTTCAAAACTTTCACATCTTCAATAAATTTTTTATCTATTACTCTTCCAAGCCATTTTTCGTCCAATGGTTGGGCAGCAACCGCAGTTATTACGGCTTTAAATTTATTTTTGATTAAGTCATTAAGATATTCTATTTCATCTTTTTGCCAGAGAGGATTAATGCATTTAAGATTCAATTTGTCACATATGTTCTGTATTCTTGAAGCCTGGTAAACGCTTTTCAAAGCTCCTGTAACAATTCCTTCAATCTTGTATTTTTCTTTTGCATTTTTAATAGCCATTTCAAGGTCTTTCAATTCGTCTTCTTTTTTTCCTCTTGTTTTTTGTATCAACAAAGGCAGATTCATTGTTTTTGCCTGCTCCTCAACCCTTGTTATTGAAGGAGTGTGAAACATGTAAGAATCCTTGTTTTCTGAGAACATTGAGATTAAGCATGTTAATTCGTGACCTTCGTTTTTTACAAGCCAGGCTGCATAACATGAATCTTTTCCTCCAGAGAATAATACGCCGAGTTTCATGAAATGTAAAGGCAAATGGGGGTTTTAAAAGTTAGGCACAACCGGAAATAAACCCTGTTTTTGATTTTGCCACGAGAATGCACGGACAATCGCTTACTTCTGTAGAGAATTTGTAATTTGAACATTCTCCGATTAGGTACCCTTCAGAATCTCTGACACTTTTACTGCACAAACATGCCCCTTGACATTCTGAGTTAGAATAACATTTTTTTCCAGAATCTCCTGTTGGGATGTCACATGTGTAACCACAACCAATTCCTGGAGCACATAAACCTGGACGCGGAACCCAAGAATAACCTCTTTCAATGCATTGAGTCTCATTCAAAAGATATGCTTGTCCGGTTCCAATCACAGAGGTATTTTCAGTTATGTTCTCTTTTTTTTCTTCCGGTTTAGAAGGATTTTGTAAAAGAAGTATGATTAAGGCCACACCGATTATTACAGTGATGCCAACAATAAAATAAAGTTGTTTTTTCATTTTCAATCAAAGACTGAACATCTTAATAACCTTTCTTTTAATCGAACAGACTTGCCAAAGGATTTTCAAAATCCTTGTTGACTTCCTCAAGTCTTTTTTTGCCTTCTTCATCAAGACCTTTCATTTCTTCATCGACTTGGTCTTTCAAATCTGCGAAAGGATCAGGATTATGTTTAAAATAAACTTCCTTGAGCCATATGTAAATTTCCTCAAAATGCGTCTCTTGCTCGAGCCAAACTTTTTTCTGGTTTTCTAAATGCAACAATGGAGAGAATGAGATTATTTTTTCTTCTTTATTATTTCCCAGAAGATCAGAGAAACCAATCTTTTTTGAGTTTTTGTTGGAATCGAAATGGTCCGTCAATTTAGAGTAAACTTCCTTTATCTTGTCTGTTATGCTTATTTTTCTTCTTGGGAGCGAAATTCCCGCCTCTCTCAAAGCATTCTTGTTTACAATCTCTTTGCTTATCCTTCGCGTTTCTGTCTTTATTGCTTTATTTAAGGATTCTATAAGCTCTTGTAAAGTTACTTTCTTGAATCTTGGAATTGGGCTTCTTGGAATGAGCTCAGGAATCTCTTCGTCAAGCTCTATTCTTTCTAAAACCGATTTTTTGATCTCTTTATTTCCGAATAAGATTTCATCAATGCTTTTTATGTACTTATTGAGCAATATCTCGGATTTAATCCTTAAAAGTAAAGAAGCAGCTAAAAGCACTTTACTTGACACTAAAAAATCTGCCTCCTCCAAAGACTGGATTTTTTCCAGATATTTGTTTGTCAAAACCGCAATGTCAATATCCCAAGGGTCTAATTGTTCTGTGTTTATCAAATCGTAGATTATTTCCTGCCATCCTACCTCTCTGTTAAAAAGAAGTGTCTGAATTTGATCCTGTTTCACGCTTCCTTTAGTATCGGCGTTACCATTCTCTTCCATAAGGCTTAAAAACATCGGTATTTTATAAACTATCTGAGTGGTTTTTATTAAGTAGTGCCTAAAAAGAACACGCGTAGTGCCTAAAGATGGTTTTAGGAACCTGGAACTTATGTCATTCTTGAGAGAACTGACACTACTCAAAGTGAAAAACCTACTGTCATTTTTTAAGAGTAACAAAAACGAAAGATTTAAATACTCCACCAAGTTGGTATATAATCACCTCTTTTTCCCCAGGATAGAGGTCTTGGGACTCTATTTGATTTCTCAGGACATCTATCCCAGGGTTATAATCAAATTTAATGAGGAGAGCAAAAAGAAAATGAAAATATTAAAAATTGAAGGAGAAAGAACAGTAGAAGTGTCCCACCCTATGGATGGATCTAGATATTTATATCCTAAAGACACAGTAAGAGTTGTATCTAAGTATTATTTTTTCCCCCATACAATAAATAATGAAACAAGAATAGGAAGACAAACATTAGAACAAAGAGCAAATATTAGTTCCATATGTGCAGATATAGATTTAGGCCCTGTTTTTTATAATTGTTGGCACGATCAAAAATTTGTTGATTTACCTGCTTTGCCTGTTGCAGCGCAGCATCCCATATAAAAATTTAATAAACTTTATAATCAAAACCTTTAAATAGGAAAGGCACTAACATATTATATTAAAAAAGAGATTTATGTGAGCTTATTAAGATTAGTTCTTGCTCACTTGATATTCATTTATTGAAAAGTCGTGGGATACAGTGATTTATTCTTTAGTAAACATCCCCACGCAACATATTCATATTAATTTGAAAAAAATTATTTATACGCGGGCTTAATAAGCATCGGTCTTGTTATTGATGCTTGCCCAAACATATTCTTAGAAAAATCAATTCTTACTCGCGAACTCCGAGTAATGACACTTTCCGCAATACACTCTGTCTTTTGTGATCATTAAAAACACTCCTGGACCGCATCTAGGGCAGTATTTAGCCCGTGTGACTTTATCACCGCTTAAAGTGTATTTAGTATATTTCTTGCTCGTAGGTTTGTTCTTGTGTGGTTTTTTGCCTTGTCCGCCTTTCTTTTGTGCCATGATTATTGTGCAGCCCCTTCTGCAGGTGCAAGAAGTTTAGTCATTCTTTCTTTTTCTTTTTTTGAAAACGATTCTGTCTCATCCATGTCCTTTCTTGAATGGTAGATGAATGCAAGAACCTTAGAGTTTTTTATCCCGGATTTCCCCTCTATCTTTTTTATCAAGACAAGCTCTGGAGTCTTTGAAAATTTCTTGCAAAGAGCTTCAGTCACTTCTTTTTTCGAAGGGGTTTTCTCTTCAGAGATCTCAAACTCTATCTCCTTTCTCTTGAACAGATGGTTCTCAAATTCTTTAGAAATGTGTTTTATTTCGATCATCTTGTCTTAATAGCGAACTCGCCCTTATCTCTTAATTTTAATTTTTGGGCGATTTCGGATTTCTCCAAATCTCTGACTACTATCCTGCCTTTAAACCCTTCCGTTGACTCTTTAGAGCCACATCTAGGGCATTTGTCGCCGGTTTCATATATTGTGTTGCAAATTCTGCAAGCTTTTTGTTTTGCCATTTTAAGAGAGGCTCCTTTTAACTGATGCGTATACCTCACAAGCTGCGTAATTATCACAGTGAGTTTTAGGTTTGTAAAGTGGAAGGCCGTTTTCTTTAGCTACTGTACATGTTCCTGAAGTTTGATCAATGGGAGAGTAGTGGGGGCAATTTGAGTGTCTAGGGAATTTTGGTTCATGAAGTTGTGGCAAGATTTCGTCTGGGTGCAATTCTGTAACTACGTGCGGTATGACACTAGGGAACGAATCTCCTAAAGAAAAATCAATTGTCATTATTTCTTCTTGCCTCCTTTAACTTTTGCTGCTTTTTCTTCTGACTTTGCTTCTCTTTCAGCAGATTTATTCTTTTTAACTTGATCTTCTTTTATCCATTCTAGTTTTCCCAAGCCAGGCTGTCTCATTGTCAAACCTATTTTTGGCTCATCGCCTTTGTGGGAGATTGCAACAATCCTTGCTACGCATAAATCCCCGGATTTCAATACTCTCTTTGAAGCTTTTCCTGTCAAGGTGTTTGATTTCGAGAAGGTGACATAATCGTCCATTGTCTGGCCAATGTGGATCATTCCTTTCATTGAGCCCATGTTTATGAACGCACCGAAGTTTGTTATTTCTGAAACTTCTCCATAGACTAATTCATGAAGCTCGGGTTTCCAAGCCAGTAATTTAAATTTAGATTTGTAGTATGCTGCTCCATCTTCAGGAATCAAAACGCCCTCTCCGACTTCCATTATGTCTATCACGCTCAAGACTTTTCCAAGTTCCTCTTCATAGTATTCAGAGTATGTCTCTTTAAGCTGCTTTTCAACAGCCTCAACAGTAGGCAATCCAAAAAGTTTTGGGTCTACTCTTATATAATCATCGACTTCTGTAATGTAGAACATTTTAACAAAAATTAAAGTAAAAATTGGTTTAAAAAGGTTATGATATGAGGTCAAACGACTTCCAGCTTCTTTTTTCCCATTATTACCAGTTTTTTATTTGATATTGATGATTTAAGGTCTTTGTCGAGCGACGCCACGATGACTTCCCTGTGCGATCTTGCATAATTTATTATTCCCTTATCGGCACTTCCTCTCTCCAAAGCAAGCAGTTCAAAGTTGTGCGATTCTATAATTTTGAGCGCAGTTCTTGCATCCTGAATATTTTCCTCATATCCAAGCTTCTCAAGCTCTTCAATAACCTGTTCAGAAATCAAAATTCTGAATCCCATCAGTTTTATTTCCTCGAAAAAATCTATTTTCTGCTTGACGCATGTCACTACAAAATTGGTGTCTAGTATTACATCTGCCATAGAAGTAAAAAGAAATAACGGTATAAAAAGTTAGTGTTGTCATTAAATTTATTAATCTTGAAATGCCCATAATTTCAGGTGATTAAAATTCAGGAAAAAGATAATATATTGAGGGTCTTTGTAGAAACCAAAGAGGCGATGACAAAAGAGGACGTTGTGAAACTCAAAGAGTTGAGCAATCAGACAATACACTCCGCTTCAATAACGCAGGACCCAGACAATATTGTAGTGGCTGTGATAATATATTCTTTGAGCAAGATAATTGAAAGAACAAATTATAGAGAGTATCCCGGATGGGGAAAATTTTACAAAAAGATCGTTGAATGCATTGACCATTCTATAAAAGCCCTTGAAAATAATGACAGCAAAGAACTTGGGGTGCACATAAAGTCTTTAAGAAGTTCTATAGACAAGCTTTCAGGAAAATTGAAAATTTATATCCAGGATGTTTTTAGGAAAGCTTCGATAAACAAAGCTTCTAGGATTTATGAGCACGGTATTTCTTTAGAGAAGACTGCAAGTCTATTAGGAATAACATTATATGAATTGGCTAATTATGCTGGAGGAACTGGAATTCCTGATATTGCATTAAGCAAGACTATGGATGTAAAAAACAGAATTAAAATTGCTATGGAATTTTTCGAATGAAAAATTCTGTTTTCGCCCAAGTGTGGTCGAATCTGGAGATGTTTGAATGATCGAAACAAATGTAATCCGATTTATTGCAAAGGCAAAAAAACAAGCCTATGCTTCAACAGACTCTAAACCTAAAAAAACAAAAGATGGAGGAAAAACTTATTCTATTAAAGAAGGGGATTTGTTATATACAGACACTTACTTTGGTAACATAATTGATTGTGGTCAAGAAAGAGTTTATTGTAAAGGAAAAGTTATTTGGGTTATGGCTTATCGAGGAGGAATATTTGATGAATACCAACATCTTCATCAAGAAGCATTTAATTTTCTAAAAAAATGCATTAGCAAAATTCCGAAAGACTTTCCAGTAAGAGGCCCAAAGTCATTCAAACTTGGAAAATTTAGTTATGATAATAAGTGGAAAGGAGATATAAGAGGATTTGTTGGAGAAGAGGGTATTTATTACGCGGGAAAGAAAATTTGTTTTAGAAACTATGTTGGGGGTTTGATTAAAAATAGAAAATGACAACAAACAAAGCAATCATATTCGATTCAAGCACGCTCATAAGTTTGTCAATGAACGGGCTTTTCGATGAACTAAGAGATTTGAAAAAGATTTTTGGAGGATATTTTTTTATAACCAAAGATGTAAAGAGAGAAATAATTGACAAACCTCTGACAATAAAAAGATTTGAGCTTGAAGCCATAAGGCTCAAAGAGCTGTTGGATGAAGGTGTTTTGGAAATGCCGTCCGCATTGGGAATAAATGAAAAAGATCTCTATAAAGACCTTGAAAAGCTGAAGAACATTGCAAACACAACATTCAGATCAAAACAGAACAGCATATACATAATTGATTCCGGCGAAATGTCTTGCTTAGTCCTGAGCAAGGTATTGGCAGAAAAAGGAATAAAAAATGTTGTTGCCGTCGATGAAAGAACGATAAGGATGCTCTGTGAAAAGCCGGACAACCTGAAAAAACTTCTAGAAAAAAAACTTCATACATCAATTTCAGCATTAGAAGAAAATTTCAAATACTTTAAAGGATTCAAGTTCATAAGGTCTTCAGAACTTCTTTATGTATCATACAAAAAAGGCCTTGTAAAACTCAAAGGCCCGATGGTCCTTGATGCTTTGCTTTATGCCGTGAAATTCAAAGGCTGCGCAATTTCTGACGAAGAGATAAAAGAAATTGAAAGAATAAGATAGAAGACAAAAACATTTATAAACATATGAAATTTTTTTCATATAATTCTTATATAATTATAAGGGAGGAAAAGATGAAAAAAGTTTTTGAAAAAAGTTCAGAACAGCTTTGGGTCGTGTTCAGGATATTAGTAGGAATACTTTTCTTTACACACGGAGCCCAGAAGATTTTTGGATGGTTCGGGAGCAAAGGTGCGGTGTCAATCACCACTATGTTCGGGCTGGCAGGAATAATAGAAATCTGCGTAGGTGTTCTTTTGATATTGGGACTTTTCACCAGATATGCTGCTTTGCTTGGGACAATAGATATGCTTGGAGCATATTTCTATGTACACATAAAGAACGCTGTTTTCCCTTGGCAAAATGGAGGGGAACTCGCATTGTTGTATCTAGCAGCTTTCCTTGCAATAATGGCGAAAGGACCTGGAGTGTTGGCCCTAGACCGAAAAAAATAGATACATTTTTATTTTAATTTTATTTTTATATTTTCATGATGGAAAGCAAAAAAAGAGTTGTCATAATCGGAGGAGGTTTTACCGGGGCATATTGTGCAAAAAGGCTTCGGAATAATTTTGATGTGACTTTAATAGACAACAAGGAATACTTTGAATTTACACCTTCAGTATTAAAATCTATAATCAACCCCCAAAATTTGAAATCAATCCAGATCTACCACAAAGATTATCTAAAAAATGAAAAATTTGTTTTAGGCAGCGTTTCTGAAATAAAAAACAACTATGTTGTCGTAGGTAAAAAAAAGCTAGAATTTGATTATCTGATAATAGCTTCTGGATCAAAATATAATAGCCCCATAAAAGACCCAAAAGTTTTTGTCCCTCAAAGAGGCAAAGAGATATCTGAATTCTCTGAAAGAATAAAAGAAGCAAGAAGCATTTTGATTGTCGGTGGCGGACTTGTAGGAGTTGAACTCTCTGCAGAGATAGCCACAAGATGTGAAAAGAAAGAAATAATGCTGATTGATGCCGGAAAAGAAATCCTTTCAAGAAACAATGAAAAAACCAGGAAGTTTGCACGCAATTTTCTTGAGTCTAAAGGAACTAACATAATCAGTGATGAAAAAGTCATAAGCAACAAGGGAAATGTTTTTTTTACAGACAAAAAAAGAAAGATAAAAGCTGATCTTGTCTTCATGTGCACAGGAATAAAGAGCAATTCTGGTTTCATGATCAAGAACTTCAAAAATAAATTAAATGAAAAAGGGCAGATAAGGACAAATGGATTTTTGCAGTTGGATGGATGCGAAAACATTTTTGTTGGAGGAGATGTCACAGACATTGCTGAAGAAAAAACGGCCCAGAACTCTGAAGGACATGCCAGGATAATCGTTGAGAACATAAAGAGGATCGAGAAAAATGGGAGATTAAGAGAGTATAAAACAAAACCCGGGGTTTTTGTGATATCTTTGGGAAAAAATAATGGGATATTTGAATACGGAAATTTTTCTTTTAGCGGGATTGCTCCTTTTATTATGAAAAAAATTATTGAAATCAAGACAATGTGGAGATATAGATAAGGTTAAAAATGTTATATTTCTTTTAAATTTAGAAATCGGGTGCGTAGGCTAGTGGTAGACTACCTGGCTCCAGCCCAGGAGATGGGGGTTCGATTCCCTCCGTGCCCATAGTATGAAGAAAGAAAAAGAGAAACAAAAAAAGAGCAAAAAATTGCTGATTGTGTTGATTGTCGTTTTACTTGTGATAGGAGCAGCGTATGCTTATGACAAATATATTAAAAAAGAAGCGCCAAAGAAGCAATCGACTACATCGCAAAGTTCCGGCACTTCTACAAGCAAGCCAGTAGTTTACAGAGTTGCGACGCAGGAAGATTATAAAAATTTTGCAGAAATACTTCAAAAAAACGACTTGATAAACAAACTGCCTGATGACTCTAAGATAGTCCTGGCATTCTACAATTTCTACACTGGAGAAAGGACATGGGAAACACTATACATATTGAGCAAAGGAAAAGTGGAAAAAGGGATGCTAGATGACTATGATATAAAATTAATTATGCATTCAAAGTATATAACTATCCTAAATGAAAATAATCTGTGCAACGTCATTCAATTAGCACAAAGAAATGGTGATTTTGCCAGTGAGACTCAAGCATCGAAGCTAAGCCTTGCATGGAAGTATAAATCAATTATGGATTATAAAGATTGTTTAGGAATGTGACTAAGACTAATTCTTTTTCTTAGCTTCTTTTCTGTGTTTGAGTTTTTTTCTGATATAAAAGAAAGCCAGAGGAATTAAAAGTCCAATGACAAAAGTCCAGAAAGCCGAAATTCCTTTGCTTTGAGACAATGTTTTATTGAAATAGCTTGGATCAAAATAAACAGTTTTTTCAATCTGTCTTCTTTCATTTATTTGGTCTGTGTAAGTTATATTAAGCAAAATGTTTCCCTGTCTCAAGTCAGCGTCAAATGAGGCGAGGTCATCTTGGTTTGCATCAAGATTGCCTATTATGACTTTGTTTGTTCCGTAGATATTTACATTGTCCTGCTTTGGCACTTCAATCGTCAATGCTTCAACATTCTTTGGACCTATGTTTAATATGTCGAATGTCAATTTCTTTGTCGCTGAAGAATAATCTTTTATGTTGACCTCGAAGTCGCTTCTTGAATCGTCAACAGTTATATTGAATTTTTTCTCGATTACGGCCCCGTTCTCACTTACACTGTATTTGACTGTTATCTCGTTTTCTCCGTCCAATGCTGCTTTGTCCACCCTTAATTTATAAGGAACCAGGAAGAAATCTTTGTAATCTTTTGCGTATGTTCCGCTTTTCATTGTCACTTCCCTTTGAGAGCCAGGGTCAAGAGAGAATGGGAAAGAATCATCAAACCAGAATTTTACGCTGCTGCATTCTGAACCCGAGATTCCGCTTACCTGGAAAACGACCTTGACATAATCTCCAGGCATTGCTGGATAAGGGTCCTGATTTACCAATACCGTGTCTATTGTGCATGTTGCAGCCGTGAAACTCAATAAAAGTAATGCTGAAAATAAAATAATTGCTTTGTTCATTTTACCTGATATTTATACAAAATAATATCTATATTTAAAGCTTTTTGGTGTCTAGGACAAACCCTTAACGCTGCCAAACTCATAGACGCCGTCGTCACCCACAACATGGACTTTGAATTTCAATAAGGCTTTTTTTGGGATTATCGAGAAATAATCTTCGTAATCATCTTTGTAGTCATTTACAGGAGAGCCTTCTATGAAATCGAGGAAGCTTGGAAGAATTATCACTTTTTTGTCTTTGAAATTTCCTTCAAGAAAACATTTGTATGTTTCTTTTTTGACACCATCTTCTTCCTTCAGGACAACAGAGGGGTGTATATGGCCCATGACAATTGTTTTTATTTTTTTATCGAACGCCTGATTTATGTGTTCATCTCCATGTATAAATGCAATTTCGTCTTCAATGTAAAAGTCTTTCATGAAACCTTCAAAAGTGTAGTCCATTGTGTCATGGTTCCCTTTTAACAGAATTATATTTTCAGCCGGGAATTTTTCTCCAAGAAATTCAAGGACTTCCTGGAACTCGTTCCTCTCTTCGCTTTCAAAGCCGAAGGCATGTTTTATATCTCCAAGAAAAACAATTTTTTTTATGTTTTGTTTCCTTTCTTTTTCTATGACATCAAATATTTTTTTCAGCTCACTAATCAAGTCCTTTATTTGCCGTTTGGGAATAAGGACTCCTGATTGTCTTAATCTTGACTCATAACCTATGTGGAGATCTCCGACTGTAAGAATTCCTTTTTCTGGAAAATACAGGGATTTTGAGAGGAAAACGTGGTTGGACATAAAAATAGAATTTTAATGGGATTTATAAGTATTAGGATTGAAACAATTTTAATTATAGATATTTTTTCTGTGACCAATTTTCAAGATAAGAATTACATCTTTCTCAACATCAAAAATAACCCTATAATCTCCAACCCTTAACCTATAACCGAAAATCCCTTTTAATTTCTTAACATCTTTAGAAAATGGGTTTTCTGAGAGTTCCAAGACTTTTTTGGATATTCTCTTTGATAATGTAGAATCCAGTTTTAATAATTGCTCTTGGGCTTTTTCGTCCCAGATTATTTGATACATCATAACCCTAGTCTTTTTTTGACTTCTTCATGACTCACAAATTTACCGCTTTTTATCCTTTTTCTTGCTTCTTCAATCTCTTTTTTGGTTTGGTCATTCAATTCTAAATTATCTTCCAGCATGAATTCTATTACATCATTGTATGTTTCTCTTTCATGGACTTTCATCCTGTCAAGGGCCTTCTTCACTTCATTCGATATCTGTATTGTAGTTGGCATTTTATTGTAACTTGTTATAACAAGTTATAACGTCTTATAGTATTTAAATGTTTTGGAGTAAGCAAAATAAAGGGTTTATAAGAGTTAGGAAACATAATCAATGTAACATATTTCTTACATTTTCCGAAAGATTTAAATAGTAGATGTAACATATATTTGACATGGAGGTCATACAAAAAACAAAATGATAGGAAAACCGGAATGGTTCGCAAGAAGAAAGTACAGCGGATGGGGATTGTTTCCAAAGACCTGGCAGGGCTGGCTATACACTGTTGTGCTTGTAGCCTTGACAATGGCAATCGTGTACATCCCTTTCAGTGATATGAAAGTAAGAATAGGCGTTTTGGTAGTATGGGGAATCATCCTACTTGTTGAAGTCGGAAGCATAATGATAAAGATAAGGGACGAAAGAGAAAAGATGCACGAGGCAATAGCCGAGAGAAACGCATTGTGGGCTGTGATACTTGTCTTAGTTGTCGGAGTCGGATATCAGGTTGCATCAAGCAGTGTGAAAAATGACTTCAGTGTTGTAGATCCTTTCCTTATAGCTGCGGTTGTCGCTGCACTTGTCGTAAAGGCTGTGTCAAACATATGGCTTGACAGGAGAAATTAGCATGAAAACTAAGATAGAGTTTTTCAGAAAGAAGCTTGGGCTGACTCAGGAAGAGCTGGCGAGTTTAGTGGACGCGACAAGACAGACGATAATCTCTCTAGAGCAGGGAAGATACAACCCCTCATTAGAACTGGCTTATAGAATAACAAAAGCCCTGAAGCAAAAGCATGTTGAGGATGTTTTTAAGATTTGAAGAGTTTGTAGGGGGTTTTGGAAGAGATGATAAGAGAGAAACTGAAAGACAATAATTTTTATAAACTTTGGGTAACCCAATTTATTATGAACAAATTGTATTTGTTTCTCGCAATGGGTCTTTTATCGACTAGTATTGTATCTGCTGTGCAGGTTTGCCAGACATACGATGTTTTTTCCTCAGGAAGCCTAGATTCTGGGAAGTGGGAAGTTAGGCAAGATGTTGAGGGACAGCCCTTAACTGATGAATATGGCATTGACCCTGTTTTGGAGAATTTTCATATACAGCAGAATGAATTATCTGATAAAAGAACTTATTTGTTTCCAACCAGAACTTTTACAACAGGAGATGTTCTTGAGTATGACTTTGATGCTGTTTCAAAAGAGGGTGTGCCTGGACAAATGACTCTTTTGACAGGAGATCAGTATATTCGAATAGGAATAATGGGAGATGTTGTTAACGAATTAGGGGATTATCATATTAAAATAGAATTTCAGGAGAATAATCTGCACCTTGAAAGGATTACTCCATCTAATACCACTTTAATTGATAACCTTGCTTTGTCAAATGCCAATGGAACGTATGAATTATACATTGGCGCTTACTCAGGAAGCAATGGGGGAGTACATATAGACTTAGACAATTTTTATATTTGTCATGAACAAACATTGGAAGAAAGAGTCGCTGAGTTGGAGCAAAGGGTTGATGTGTTGGAAAACAGAACAAGTATTTTAGAATCTTTGGTTGACAGTATTGTTAATTTCTTAAAAAGTTTGCCCAAGGGATTTAGTCGATAAGTTGGTGTTATAGGGGGTTTTGGAAGAGACGGGAAGGGAAAAATATTTCTTGTATGTTTGTATATTTTGCGAAGGGGGGAAAATTATAGGCTCGATTAAACTATTTTTTACTCTCTTTTAGCTCCTCTCTTAACTTTAGGAGAGTTTTCATTTCATTCATATGATATTCTATTCTCTTTTCTTTGTATTTAACAATTTTTTCAAAATAAGACCAAAAATAATCTATTCCTTTGTTTTTCACAATGCTATCTGATTTATTATTAATTATTTCCATTCTTCTAGTTACCTCATGGCTAGCAATACTCTCTGCTATTTCGTACATTTTTTCGTATGCTTTTGCAATATTACCTCTTAAAAAAAGTTGTTGGATATTCAAGCTTAGAAAATTATCAATTATTCCCATTTCCATTTCTAAATATTCTACTTTTTAAGTATTGCGTATCCAAGATATTACAAAAATATTAAAAGAACGAAATTTTAGATTATTTATGACAACAACAGAAATAATTTTCGCTATAATTATTTCCGCAATTACTGGAACTATTGCATCATTAGTTGCACCATGGAGTAAATGGGGAGTAGAAAAGAAAAAAATGAAACTCCGGTGGAGAAAGGAATTAATAAGTAGATGTAAAGAAATAATAAACAAAAATCGGTTTAACCCAGATATATTCAAAGAAACTTCTTTCTATGCAAGCATTAAGCCATATTTAAGCCAAAAATTGCAGAAAGAAGTTGAAGAAAAAAGATATGAGCCTGGAAAAGTTATGCCTAGAGAACAAAAAATAGAACTTGCAGAAAAAGAATTTGATTTAAAAAAGAAATTATTTGATGAAATAAGCTTTCTCGAAAGAAAATGGGGTTTAATCTAAGATCATTAAGCTCTCTCCACTTCACCCCAATAACTTCTTCACATGCAGTTCATGCATTCTTCGCAAGAATGCCTGCTTGTCCTCAATCCTTATTAGGTCAGTATGGCCTTGCAAAATGAGATTTAATGCGAATGGAGAAGGGAGGGAAGTTTCAACGACTTTTATTTTTATTTTGCCGGACTCTATTTCCCTTAAAACTAACTTTGTGTTCTCAATATCCATCAAATCTTCCAAGACTTCTCTTCTTGCTTCTCTCAGTATGGGGAATTCGTTTGATATTTTCTTTACTGCTGCTAAAAGGAAGTGTGATTTCATCTGCTGTTTTCCCACTGTTTTTCTCCTGCCCTTGTAACTTCTTAATATCATCAAAGAACGTGTTGCACAATGGCGAAAACGCCTAGCCAGAACATCTGTTTTATCCAAAGCCTCTTTCAGTATTTTTTCCAAATCTTTTTCTTTAAGTTCCGCGAGAGCCCTGTTCAAAGGCATGTTCCCACCAGAAAGATAAAATCCATTGTCAGTTATTCCTACTTCAACATCTCTTCCACCTAAAAATCCTATAATGTAAGCCATTGCCCTTGACAGGGCATCGTTAACCCTTCTTCCAAAAAGAGAATGGAACAAAAGATATTTTTTCTCATTATCTATGAATTTTTCAATAAGAATATTGTTCCTGTCAGGAATTTCAAGGAAACTCGCCTGCTCTAAAAAATAATTGTATATTGCCTCTGCTGTCTGGTCTGGAAGGTAAAGATAAGATTTAATGAATTGTACGATTTTTGACTTTGGCTGGTCTGAGCCAAGTTTTTCTCTCATGAGTTTTCTGAACTCATTTATCTCCAAAGCAGAATCAAAACTTAAAGGAAGCATCTCTGAAAACCATGATGGAATTGTGGGAGACCTGTCAACTGTTCCCCTTACATAAAGATTCATTCCTTTTGTGTATTGATAGATATATTTTTTTCCTCCGAGAACAAAAACATCTCCTTTTTTCATCCTTTCCATGAACCCTTCGTCTATAACTCCAATATGCTCATCGCTTCCTCCTGCAAGTTTTACTGTTATGAAAGATTCGTCAGGAATCGTTCCAAGATTTGTCATATACAAAACTCTTGCCATCTTTCCCCTCTTGCCTACCTCTCCAGAATCTTTGTCATACCAAACTTTTCCATAGACAGAGTTTTTTTCAAGGTCATATTCTCCAGAAAGGTAGCTTATAATGTCAAGGAAATCATTTTTTGGCAAATCAGAATAACAATAGCTTTTTCTTATTACATTTAACAACTCATCTATTTTCCATACTTTGTATATGGCCATGCCGAAAATCTGCTGGCTCAAGACATCAAGGCAGTTTTTAGGGAATCTTATTTTGTTTATTTTCCTTTCAATCATCTCTTTCTGTATTATGGCACATTCAACAAGGTCATCTCTATCAACAACTATAAAGTTTCCTTTTGCGACATCGTGGAGTTTGTGGCCTGATCTTCCAAGCCTTTGTAAGGCCCTTGCAGAAGATTTTGGCGAGCCTAACATTATTACCAAGTCAATATAACCGATGTCAATTCCCAATTCTAAAGAAGTTGAACAAACAACAACTTTCAGTTTTCCTTGTCTCAATCTTTCTTCAATATCAAACCTATGAATCTTGCTTAAAGAAGAATGATGTGCTGCAATGTTGTCGTCCCCATATTCTGTTGGAAATTTCTCTTTAAGATAGTTTACAACCCTTTCTGTTGCCGATCTTGTGTTTGTGAAAATCAAAGTGGTTTTGTGCTCTTTTATCAAATCTGACATTAAAGAATACATCTTTGTGTGAACCTCTCCGTCTTCAACCAAGTCTTTTACAGGAGTGAGGACCTGTATGTCTATTTTCTTGTCCAAAGGGACTTCTGCAATGTGGACTTTTCTGTCATCAGAAATTCCAACTAAAAACTTTGCAACCTCTTCCAAAGGAGCTATTGTTGCACTTAATCCTATTTTTGATGGAAATGTTTTGGAAACTTCGTTAAGTCTTTCCAAACTCAAGCTTAGATATGTTCCTCTTTTATTATCCAAAGCGTGGATTTCGTCAACAATGCAAAACTCAACATCATGAAGGTTTTCAACGAACTTTTTTGATGTGAGCACTATTGCCAAAGACTCCGGAGTCGTTATCATTATATGCGGGGAGGTTTTCGACATCTTTGATTTCTCTGAGGCAGTTGTATCTCCTGTTCTCAGGGCAACTCTTATTTTTTGAAGTTTAATGTCTTTTGATTTTGCCAGTTCGTTTATCTCGTTTAAAGGTTCAACAAGGTTTTTTTGTATGTCATTAGAGAGAGCTTTAAGAGGGCTGACATAGACTGCATAAATTTTGTCTTCTAATTCTCCTTTTTCAGCTTTTATTACAAGGTAATTTAGTATGGAAAGAAAAGCCGTGAGGGTTTTTGTTCCTCCTGTTGGTGCTGAAATAAGAATATTTTTCCTTTCCCAAATATTCAAAACTCCATATTTCTGTGTTAAAGATAAGTCTTCAAACTTTGTGAAAAACCATTCCTTTACAAGAGGGTGGAGTATCTCTTTGACTTCTTCTGCATTTCTTTGTTTTGCTTCGAGGATTTGTGTCATGTTGGGTTTTTATCAACGATGTTGGATTTATTAAGGTTATTATCATATAATTTAAATACCAGTGTTTCCTCGGTAAAGGAATGAAAAAGAGGGGCTTGATTCTGTTTTTTGTAATTCTATTTTTAACTATATCCATTTTAATCAAGCCTGTTGCTGCCAGCGAAATAGAAGATTCAATTGAAAAAGTAACATACCAGGCAGAACAATACGAAGCAGGGAATATAAATTATGCACAGCTTATAGTGTACACAGCTTCTTTGAGGCAGGACCTTTCTAAGGCAATGGGGGCTAGTTTTCAGGAACACGATCCAGTTCTAAAAACAGAGCAGCTTGAAAAAGCCCTTGGAAAACCCACGGAGACGACAAGATGGGTTTGGGTTGAGGAAGGAAATGGCAATGGTCATGAAAAAAAAGTTGAAAACGGAGTCTCTGCATGGAGAAAACTGATATTCGACGGCAAGAAGATGCAGATATGGCTTGGTGCTTGGCCAAGTATTATTGCAAAAAATAATGAAGATGTTTTGTATTATAGGCTGAATCTTGAAACAAGGTTCAAAAGCCCTGAAGAGCAGCTTAATATAAAGGAAAAAATAGAAGAGGCAAAAACTCTGGCCGAGGGATATTCCAAAAACCCAAGCAAGGAAATTTTGGAAAACCTTGCAAGCAAAACTGTGGGCATAGAGCAAGCCTTCAATAAATACTTTAATCAAAATCCTTCACAATGCAGAGAATTAATGAATGAAGTCATTGGCTCTGAAAACAAGAGAGAAAACCAAAACCTGATAATGTGGGAGATTGATTTCTACGAGGGAGAAAATTTTGATGCAATGATGAGGTTTGAGATGTGTGATGACTGCATGTGGAACTGGATAAACCTAAACATGTGGATCGAGGGAAGAGGGAAAGGATTCAAGCAGCCTGAAAATCAAGAAAACGGTGATTTCTCGAGGGAAAAATATTCCAGCTACACAACAGAAAGTTTCAAGCAAGGCACTAAAGATATGATTGAAGAGATAAAAAGCCTGATAGCTTCTGGAAATTATGAATCAGCAATGAGAAAATCCAATGAGCTGAGAATGTTGACAGAGGCCTGGAACGAGCAGTCAAACAATGTCTGGCAGACTCTTGACAAAAAATACCAGGATTTCTGGAACACTATGTCTGAAGAGGAGAGAATGAAATGCGGAGAAACCTACTGCTGGATTAAAAAGGATCAAGAGAGAAGGCAGGAAGAAACCAGACTAAGAAAAGCAAATTATGAAGAAAGAAAAAACTTCTACATTGAGTTGTTCTCAAGCTATGAAAAGAAAGAATCTTATTACGAACAGGAGCAGTGGGAAAAAAGGCTTGTTGAAGAGTTCAAGGAAAGAGGAGAGGAAATATGCAATAATAATGTTGATGACAATGAAAACGAACAGATAGATTGTGGTGACTCGCAGTGCGGAGGAAAAGTCTGCGGATATGAAACTAGAACAGGCCTTGATGAGAATAACCAGACAGTAGAGGAAAAAGTGGAATTGTACTGCATTGCAAGCACATGCCAGGCAAAAGAGGAGATTGTTCATGAAGTGAATGTGTCTGTTTGCGGAAACCATATTTGCGAGGAGAATGAGCAAACAACCTGCCCTGATGACTGCGCAACCTGCGTCCAATATGATGCATTAGAATGTTCAGGCAATGTCATATTTTCAGGGACAGGCGAGGACGGATGCCCGCTTGAGCCAGTATGTTTGGCTGAAAATTTAACGTGCACAACAGATGATGACTGCACTAATCCTTTGTGTGGAAATGCGTCTTGTGTAGAAGGTGTGTGCCAAATCACAGAGTTAACAGAATGCAGAGAAGCAGAGTGTGTTGATGGCGAGGAAAAAATAAACCATTGTTCATCAGGAGAAGATATTGTGGTAGAAGGATGTGTCAATGGATTGTGGGCAGAAACTGGTGTTGAGTGTGAGGAAGGTGCTGCAGAAACAGAAGAGGCAAAAGTTGAAGAAGCAGAAGTTGTTGGGGATGAGTGCTCTGTAATCAGTGATTGTGGGAATGAAAATGATGTCTGCAGCAACAGAAGATGTGTCACAATTCCTCAAGCTGAAGAGGTAGAAAGTGAGGGAGAAATTGAAGTGCAGGAAGAGCCTGAAACTAATACTGAAGAAGAACAAACAAGAGAACCAGAAACTAATGCAGAGGAAACAACAGAGCCCGCATCGGAGCAACAAGGAACTCGGGAATCTGAACCAGAGCCGCAAGAAGCCAGTGGAGAGCAAAGCAGCGTGACAGGAAATGTAATTTTCTCTTTTTTCAGGTCAATTGCCAAAGTAACAGGATTTGCCGTCGGAGATGAGGCAAGCAGTGGTTCTGGAGACAGTGGAAGTAATTCCGGAAGCCCAGATAGCAGTTCAAGTGGCTCGAGTGAAAGCACGAGCAATCCTGGAGAAAATACAGCCAGTGAGCCTAGCAGCGAACAACAGCAGGGAGAGCAACCTCCTGTCCAGGGACCAGAAGAAAACTTTGCACAGCCTGAAGAACAAAACAGAGATGAAGACAGAGACAGACAAAGGGAAGATGAAAGAGAAAGAAGAGAAAATGAGTGCGGCGAGAGATGTGACAGAGAGTGTTATGACAGGGAAGTAAGGCCGTGTGTTGAAAAATGCATCAGAGAAGATTGCGGGGAGGAGCTGGAGTGCAATGTTGATGAAGTAAGAGTGAGCTGCGAGGCAAAATGCAAAGAAAATGATATCAGCTCGTGCACAGAAGAATGCTCTGGAAAATGCCTTAAAGGGGAAGATACATGGGTTGAGCCTGAAAAAGAAGAGTACAAGGAAGAAAGGTTTGTGTTTACCGTCGGTGGTTCGTGCAGAGAAGCGCAGGGAAAGACAGAGGGATTTATCTGGTTTGGTGGATGGGCCGGAAACCAAAATGATGAATTCAGCAATTTCCATCTAATAAAAAACAAGTATTATTCTCAAGGAGGAAATGACTGGTGCAAGGAAGATCTTGAAAATTTAGTAAAGCAGAGAAAAGAGCTTGAAAAATCATTAAATGAAGAGTTCGCTGCATGGTTCTTTGAGAAATATGTTGCAAATTCTGCTGAAAAATGGGAAGAACACATTTCAGGTATATTCGAGCTTTACTGGAGAGATGTTGATTTGTCTAGGCAGATTACAGAAAGGATTGGATGCTTGAATGAGAATTCGCTTCCTGCTTACAACCTGATAAATTTCAAGTACGAGACAGAATATGGAAGTGTTGAATTTTGGGAAGAGATAAAAACAACAAATGAATTTGGAGAGCAAAAAGAAATTATTTCACCTTACATGAGGACGTGGCTTTTCCCTTCAAGAGAATTCTTCAAGTTCGAGATGCAAAAATCAATGGAGGATCACGAGCTTCCTGGCCCAGAAGGTGAAAAAATGGACACTCTTTCTGAAGAGCAAAAACAGGATTTAAGGAGTGATGATAAGTTTATGAAAGAGGTAAGGAATCTCAATGAAAAATACGGGGAGAATCTTGTGCTTCAGCTGAAGGATTTTGAAACCGGAGAAATTGCATTCAATGTTTACATGAGAATAAACGAAAATGATCTGATTTATTTTGAACCAATGCCTCCTGAGCAAAACCCTGCAGAAAATGTTAAAGTTGAGCTGGATGTTAACAAACTGCTTGACATAATTGAGTTTGAAGAAAGCGGAAGAGTCGAGCTTCAAAGCCCTCCTTGGGATAGAAGACAGGAAACCGGGCTGGTAAAAGGCGTTGTCGACGGTGCAAAAATGTATTTCATGTTTTCAAGCCTGATGAATTCTATAAAAGTCACCCCTGAAGGCGCAAAGAATAGTGGAAAATTCTTTGCAAAACAATTTTTTGAGAAAGTCATGGGGGGCGGTGAAAAGAAAGATGAGGGAAGAGAGGGACCAGGAGGATGCCAGAGCGAAGAAGAATGCACAGAATACTGCGAAGATTCAAAGAACGCAGAAGAGTGCAAACAATTTATGGATGAAAACGAACAACCAGAATCCTGGGAAAACAAGGCTTCTCTTACGGGAAAAATGATTGCGTAGGCTTTGTTATCCAAACATTTATAAATATATATGAATATGGCTTCATATGAGTAATTCAGCCAATGGAGCTTATCACTTCTTTTTCAGCAATCTTGCAAACCCATTAAGGATTGATATAATCTTGAGTTTAAGGGACAAAGAGAAAAGTGTAACTAAATTGTATAAAGAACTTGGAGTTGAACAGAGCAAGCTCTCTCATGCTTTGGCTGCGTTAAGATGCTGCAATATTGTTGAATCCAAAAAGAAAGGAAAAGAAAGGATTTATTTCTTGAACAGAAAAACAATATTGCCCATGTTAGATTTAATCAACAAACATTCCACTAATTTTTGCAAAACTCCTTGTTCTAAGTGTGGAAAAGTCAGTCATAAGCTAGCCTAAAATGAAACAAATTTATCTTGATAACGCAGCAACTACAAAAGTTGACGAAAAAGTTTTGAAAGAGATGCTTTCTTATTTTAGCGAGAAGTATGGAAACGCTTCTTCTGTCCACGCTTTTGGAGTTGAAGCAAAAAACGCTCTGGAAAATTCCAGGCGAGTGATAGCCAAATCAATAAATGCAAAACCTTCGGAGATTATTTTTACTTCTGGAGGAACAGAGAGCAATAATTTTGCGATCACGGGATTAAGCTATGCAAACTATCCTTCCAAAACACACATAATAACTTCTAAAATAGAACATGACTGTGTGCTAAATACCTGCAAATATCTTGAAAAACATGTCGCACAAGTGACTTATTTAGATGTTGATAAAGAGGGTTTTGTAAATCTTAAAGACGTTGAAAGAGCAATTACTTCAAAGACTTTCCTTGTTTCAATAATTCATGGCAACAATGAGATAGGTACTATACAGAATATAGAAGAGATTGGAAAAATATGCAAGGCAAAGGGAGTTTTATTTCACACAGACGCTTGCCAGAGTTTCACGAAAGTTCCAATTGATGTGAAAAAAATGAATATTGATTTGATGACAATAAATTCCCACAAAATTCACGGACCAAAGGGAGTTGGGGCCTTGTACATAAGAGAAGGAATAAAGATTGATCCTTTATTACATGGGGGAGGACACGAAAAAAAATTGAGGTCAGGAACAGAAAATGTTTCTGGAATTGTTGGGTTTGCCAAGGCTGTCGAAGTTGCAAATCAAAAAGATGTGAAAAATATGACAGAGTTAAGAAATTATTTAATGGAAAAAATCTTGAAAATTCCTAACACAAACCTCAACGGACCGAAAGAAAAAAGGCTTTGCAACAATGTAAATGTTTCATTCGGCAACATAGATGGAGAGGCTTTGGGAGGATATTTAGAAAATGATGGAATATATGTTTCAACAGGCTCTGCGTGCTCTTCACATTCCGGAGAATCAAGCCATGTCTTGAAGGCAATAGGATTAAATCAAAAACAACTAGCAGGCTCTATAAGAATAAGCATAAGCAAGTACACAACAAAAGAAGATGTTGATTATTTCTTGGAAAAATTAAATAGAATCGTTGAGAAGTTGAGGAAGGTGCTGAAATGAGAACAAAAAAAACTACAAAAGTCAAGAAAAAAATAACTGCGGACATGAAAATCGGAGATCTTATTGAGGAAAATCCGGAGGCAATGGAAACACTTTATGATGTTGGATTTGGTTGTGTTGGATGCCCAATGTCTGTTCATGAAACAATCGAGCAGGGAGCAGCTGTGCATGGCATGACAAAAAAAGATGTTGAAGAATTGGTGAAAGAGCTGAATAGGAGAAAGGGAAAATAATGCAGCATAAGGTTAAAATTCTAAAAGTCATGAAAACAGATTTTGTAAGCCACAATGTCAAAAGTTTCATTGTTGAAAAACCAAATGGTTACAGATTTATGCCCGGACAGGCTGCGGATGTCTCGATAAACAAACCAGGATTTGAGATGAAAAAAAGAGCTTTCACGATATGTGGCTTAAATGATGATTTAGTCCTTGAGTTCACAATAAAAAAATACAAAGATGGAGTCACTGAAAAGCTTCATGAATTAAAACCTGGAGATGAACTTATCATAGAAGACCCGTTTGGAACAATAAGCTACAAAGGAAAAGGAGTTTTCATCGCTGGAGGGGCGGGAGTCACTCCATTTATCGCAATATCAAGACAGCTTAAAAAAGAAAATAAGTTGGATGGGAACACTTTGATATTCTCGAATAAAAAAAAGGAAGACATTCTTTTTGAAAAAGAATTGGTTGATATGTTTAAGGAAAATTTGGTTTTGGTTTTGACTGAAGAGAAGAAAAAAGGTTATGAATATGGAAAAATAAACAAGAAATTTTTAAAAGACAGAATAAAAGATTTTGGCCAGCATTTTTACATATGCGGCCCGCCATTTTTTGTGAAAGACATAAAAAACAGCCTTTTGGAACTTGGTGCTGAAGAGGACTTTATAATAACTGAAAAATAGCTTTGAAGAACCAGAAAGTTTATAAAAAATAAGTTATTAGGATTTTTACTTATTTTGGTGAAATTTTGTGATACTTAATCAATGTAAGGAGGTATAAAAATGAGTGAAGAAAAAAACGAAGAAAGTGGAGCAATAACGATAAAGAAAGATAGTCTGTGGAAAGGAGCAACTTTTGTTTTCGCTGCACTTTTAGTGATAAGCCTTTTTACAGGAGGTTTCGGATTGGGAAAAAACGGGGTTCCAACAACAGGAGCAGCTGTCGCGCCAACACCTACTGCAAATCCTACTGCACCAACGCCAAGCGCTGTTAAAGTAAGCATTGATGACGATGCAATGACTGGAAAAAAAGATGCCAAAGTCACAATAGTTGAATTCTCTGATTACCAATGTCCATTCTGTGGAAGATTCTGGACAGACACGTTACCTCAGATACAAAAAAACTATATTGATACTGGAAAAGTCAGGTTAGTCTTTAGAGACTTTCCTTTGAATAGTATACATCCCTTTGCACAAAAAGCTGCAGAAGCTGCTGAATGTGCTGGAGAACAGGGCGGAGACAGTGCCTACTTCAAGATGCATGATAAAATGTTCGCAAATCAGGGAGCTTTGGATGTTGCCAGCCTTAAGAAGTATGCACAGGAATCAGGGCTTGACGCAACTAAATTTGCCACATGTCTAGATTCTGGAGCAATGACCGCTGAAGTTCAAAAAGATTCTACAGAAGGCCAGAACTATGGAGTTCAGGGTACGCCTGCATTCTTTGTAGATGGCAGATTAATAAGCGGTGCACAGCCTTTTGCTGCATTCCAGAGTGCTATTGACGCGGCTTTGGCTGCTTAATTTTTTATTTTTGTTTTATAATTTTAATTCTTATTTTTTGTTCTTAGAGAAAACTTTAAATAGTCATATGATTTGGGCTCTCATATGATAAACAAAAACATACTGCATCACGCCCACCATGAAGGTTATAACGAGAATGAACTTTACGGAGCATACAAAATATTTTTCGGAACTCTTGTCTCAGAATCAAGGCTTAAAATAATCAATTTTTTAAGAAAAGGAAAAAAGAATGTTTCTGAAATTATGCAGGAATTGGATTTGGACCAAACATCAGCCTCACATGATCTGGCAAGATTAAAAAGATGTGGTTTTGTAAAAGTTGAAAGTGAAGGAAAGTTCAGGTATTACGAGCTGAACGAAGAGACTATAAAGCCCATGATGGACATTATTGAGAAACACATGGCTGGAAATTGCATCCATATATTGAGGGAAATGAAATATGAAAAATAAAAACCACCGGCGGGTTTTTATGAATCCTGCAACCGGAAAGTACAATAATCCTGCAACCAGAAAATTCAATAAATCTGCTAAAACCAACAACACTTTAGTTATTGTATTGATTGCCTTATTTGGACTCATTTTAATCGGGGGTTTTGGATATGGGATGATGGGTTATGGCGGGTACGGCGGCATGATGAGTGGTTTTTATGGCGGATATGGAATGAATGCGTTTGGGTGGTTTTTTATGATTTTGATAACGATAGCGATAATTTTGCTCATAGTCTGGCTTATTAAACAAATACAAAAATAAAATGGCCGTAAAAGAATTCATCAAGGAGTTAAATGGCAAGAGAGTCGAAGGAGAAATTGTCAAGACTATTTTCATATCTTTGATAACTTCGTTTGTTCTCTTGGCAGTTATGTATTATCTCAGATTCAGGTTTATTGAAAACTTTATGCCCAAATATGGGTTCTATTTGTTTTTTGCTGTTTTGAGCTATGCTCTTATTCTTCCAACTGTAAGGCAGGTTCAGGCTTACAAGTTTTTCTCATGCATGTCTGGAATGATGATTGGGATGACTATTGGAATGATTGCTGGATTTTTGGCAGGGTTCTATATTGGAGCAACTAACGGAATGTTCTGGGGAAGTGTCTTTGGGATTGTCATAGGAATGGCATTAGGAATTTGGAATGGATTAACCTGTGGAGTGATGGGATTTATGGAAGGAGCAATGGCCGGGTTTATGGGAGGGCTAATGGGAGCTATGACTGCAGTCATGATGCTAAACGATAATCTTAAATATGCGTCTATAATAATATTTGGAGTCTGCGGAGTTATATTGGTTGGTTTAAGCTATATGATTTACGGAGAGACTAAAGAAAAAGACAGGGAACATTTCGCTGATCATTTTTCAACAATAGTCGTGAGCTTTATTTTAACTGCGGTGACTGCATGGCTAATGGTCTTCGGACCAAGGAGTTTATTATTCGGATGAAAAAAAGTACTGTGTTTGGAGCGCTAAGCATTCTTGTGATTTTTATAGTTGGCTACTTTGTGTTTTCCCAAAGTGTTTCAGCAATTGAACAAAAACTTCCAGCACAGGGAAATGTCCAGATCATAAAGATGTATGTCGAAGGAGGAAAATATGTTTTAACACCATCAACTGTGACAAAAGGTGTTCCAGTAAGAATTGAAGGAGATGTTTCAAAAATGCCGGGATGCTCAAAATCAGTGGTCATACCTTCATTCAATGTTAGAAAAAATTTAAACAGCAATGATAATACAATAGAATTCACTCCTGACAAAGCTGGAACTTTCAATATTGCGTGCTCAATGAACATGTACAAAGGAACTTTCACAGTATTGGAAAATGATGGGAGCAAATCAGCATACGCCGAACAACCTCTTGCAGCAGGAGCTAGCTGTGGCGGCTCAGGCGGCGGATGTGGTTGCGGGGGAGCCGCCTTACTATGAAAACATATGTCTATGTTATTTTGTTTATAGTTTTAGTTGTTGGAGGGATATTTATCTTTAAAGATAAAGGGGATAATACTGCAGGAAGTTCAGTCATACCTCCAAACACTCAACCAGGACAAATACAAAATGTTGTCCTAAGCATGAAAGATTACAATTATTATCCTAATACTGTAACTGTAAAGGCAAATGAACCAGTTAGAATAAGTCTAGATAATAGTGTTGTTGGATGTTACAGAACGTTTACAATACCGAGTCTTAATGTAAGAAAAAGCCTTCAATCCACGAGCGATTATGTCGAGTTCACACCAACAAAGGCAGGAACATATAAGTTCCAATGTGGGATGGGAATGGGTTATGGGACTTTAGTAGTCAATTAATAAAAGACACCTACGGTTTCTTTTATGAAGCTTCCCTTAAGAGAGCTACGGTTTTCCTTATGACCTCTCCCTTTTTTTGCAACAAAACATTTAAATAGTCATATGGTTTACGTTATCATATGATAAATAAATACATATCTTTGTAACATGAAAAAAATTAAAATAAACATAGAAGGAATGGACTGTGCAAGCTGTGCAACAAATGTTGAAAGAAGTTTGAAAAAAGTTTCTGGTGTTAAAGAAGTTAGCGTCAGTCTGATCGGAAAAAAAGCATTCGTGGAGATTGATGAGAAAACCGATCCCGAAGAACTTAAAAAAGCTGTTGCAAGAACTGGTTACAAAGCAATTTCTATAGAATAATAATGGAACATCAATATAACGGCATGAAGAAAATGTCTGAGCACAATCATTCAGGCATGAAGAATATGGGGCATGAAGATCATGATCATTCTGCGCCAGTAGAAGATTCTGAAATAAGGAACTGGAAGAAAAAATTAATAGGAAGCTGGATTTTTGCAATTCCAGTAGCAGTATTAATGATTTTAATGAGATTTTTTGGAATGGAATTGTTTAACGAGCAAATCTCAATAACAATCTTATTAGTCCTTGGATTTCCAGTAGTGTTTGTATTTGGATTTTCAACATTAAAATCTGGGCTAAGAGGCCTTTTTACTTTCTACTTTAATATGGACTCTTTGATTTCTTTGGGAACACTCATTGCTTATCTTACAGGAATATTAACTTTTGTCATGAAGATAAACGATTATTCGGGGGTTGCTGCAATGATAATGGCCATTTTTGTAACTGGAAAATATATAGAAGCTAAAGCAAGGGGAAGAGCAACCCAGGAAATAAAAAAACTTCTAGAACTTGGAGCAAAAAATGCAAGAGTCTTGAGAGGAAAAGAAGAAGTTGAAATTCCCGTTTCTGAATTAAAGATTGGAGACATAATAATTGTCAAACCTGGAGAAAAAATCCCGACGGACGGTGTTGTTGTCAAAGGTGAAAGTGCTGTTGACGAATCTATGGTGACGGGAGAAAGTCTGCCTGTTGACAAAACAAAAGACAGCAACGTTATCGGGGCCACTATAAATCAAGATGGAATCCTTTACATCAAAGCTACAAAAATCGGGAAAGACACTTTTTTGTCACATATCATTGAACTTGTCGAGGAAGCTCAAGGAACCAAAGTCCCCATACAAAAACTTGCTGACAAGATTACAAGCATTTTCGTACCAACAATTTTGATTGTTTCTGTCTTAACTTTTTTAGGATGGTGGTATTTTAACGGAGAACTGGGAAGATCTTTAGGTGTTGCAATTTCTGTCCTGGTCATTGCATGCCCTTGTGCTTTGGGATTGGCTGTGCCAATTGCCCTCACTGTTGGTTCAGGTATTGGCGCAAAAAAAGGAATACTCATAAGAAAAGGGGAAGCGATTCAGACGATGAAAAAAGTAAAAATTATCGTCTTTGATAAAACGGGAACAATAACAAAAGGCAAGCCTGAAGTCAGAGACGTTTATTCTAAAGTGAAAGAGAATTATCTGATGGAAATTGCAGGAAGTCTTGAAAAATTGAGTGAACATCCTCTGTCAAAAGCTATTGTCAACAAAGCCAATCTGAAAAAATACAAAGATGTCAAAGGTTTCAAAATTTTGAGAGGAAGAGGTGTTGAAGGAAAAATCGGTAAGAAAATTATTGTTATTGGCAATTCTACACTCATGAATGAGAGAAAAATAAAGTTAAACGATTTAAGTGAGAAAATCGAGGAATTTGAAAACAGAGGTTACACAACTGTCACTGTTTCAGAAAATGGGAAGGCAATTGGAATAATCGGAATTGCTGATGGGGTTAAAGAAGACTCTGTCAAGGCCATAAGCATACTTAACATTCAGGGATATAAAACAGTCATGATAACCGGAGATAATGAAAGAACTGCTAGAACTATAGCCAGAGAGGTCGGAATCAAAGAAGTGATTGCAAACGTCCTTCCTGAAGACAAAGCGAAAAAAGTTGAAGAACTTCAAAGATTTGGAATGGTCGCTTTTGTTGGAGATGGAATCAATGATGCTCCTGCTTTGAAGCAAGCCAATGTTGCAATTGCGATGGGAACTGGGACAGATATCGCGATTGAGGCTGGAGATTTGGTCTTGGCAAGAGGGTCTTTGATGGGCGTTGTTGCAGCAATAAGTCTTTCAAAAGCCACATTCTCAAAGATAAAACAGAATCTGTTCTGGGCTTTTGCATATAATGTTGTTGCGATTCCAGCAGCCATTGCGGGAATTTTACATCCAATAATTGCTGAGATAGCAATGGCTGCATCTAGCATAACTGTTGTGATGAACGCTAATTTGCTGAGAAAGAAAAGGATTTAGGGTTATTTTATAATTTTATAACAATCTTTAAAAAGAGGATATTTCTGGGAAAAATATGGAAACGCAAGAACCAAGAATTGTAAGAGGAAGAGTCGAATTGATAATTCCCCATAGGGAAAAAGAAATAAAAGTTGCTTACCCTTTTTCTGGGGCTAACCCTTATAGTAATGGAAAAGCAAGATCGTGGACTCAAGACTTTTCTGGTGCTAGTACCGATCCTTCTGTTAAATCACAAATCCTTAAACAACACCAATTGATTGCGACAGGAGACCAAACAGCTTCAGTCATTTATGCTGCGTATTGTTCTAACCTTAAAAATGAGCCAGAATTTAGAGAAATTAGGAATATAATGGAAGAAGGAGCATCAGATACTGTAGGTTTTTGGGTATTTAATAAAACCTTATGGACAAAAAAGGGAGTTTATGTTGTCCAACAAGATCCAGAAGCAATAGGAATAAAACAGGATTTAGATCAAAATGAGCTTGAAGTAATGCTTGAAAATAGTAAAGAGATTAGAGGAGTTAGATTTAGCAAAGATGAAAAAGTAAGATTTGCTCCAAAAGAGACTTATAACTTAGAGTTTAACACTCCAGATTTTCTAGCAAAAAATGGGTTTGTTATTGCAAGTTATGGTGAAGAAGGAGCTCAAAAACTTGCAGAAGTTTCCACCAAATTCAAAAATCAACCTTATATTGTTGCACTTGAAGATAGGAGGTTAATCTACACATTAGAACAAGAAGTGTCTACAATCCACGCAAGATTCTCGAGCAATTCCCTTATTATTAGGGCAGGCTATAGTGGCCTTGAGCGTGGTCATGGTTTTGGAATATGGAAGTGAGGTTTTCACTTTCTCTTCTTCTTATTCTTGTGAACTTTCAGCCATATAAAAAATGCCCAAACGATAAAAGCCAAGATGACTAACAAAACAATCCAGATAGAAACTGCATTACTCTTGACATCAATCGTATCGTAAGAGCTTGCAGAAACATTATTGTACAAAATCTCTCCCAAGACAAAATATGTTCCAGATGCAAGATCTTTTGGCAACTGAAGCTGCCTTGTTATTGACAAATTATCCCTTACGGCAATTGTCTCTTTTGAAGATTCGTAGACTATTTTTTTGTCCAAATCTGTTATCTTCAAAAATAAATCAACGTCAACGGCTGTCCCCCTAAATGCAATATTAGTCATGTCTATGAGAGTAGAAATCTTTTTTCCTGGAGAAGTTGTTTTGTAGTTTGGCAATACTTCAAGATTGACATCAAAAAGAGCATTTTTTTGCTTCACATCAATAACTGAAACAACTGATTCTTTAAAGCTTCCAGAAGTAAAAATTATCTTTCCAAAATAAATTCCTGGAGGAAAAGTTGACAATGCAAAAAAACGAGCCTCTAATTCTTTTGTTTCTCCAACATTAAGAGTCAAATTTTTGTCTTCAATCAACACAAAATTATCTAAGTTTAAAGTTTCTATTAAAACTGTAATCTTTGAAGTTCCAACATTTTTTATCTTTATAATTTCTGTTTTAGATTCTCCCTGCGTCAATGATGTTTGAAGCAGATTTTTTTCAAGATCAAATGCAGTTACCCCTGAGGATGAGCCCCCACTTCCTCCACCACCTCCAGCACCGCCGCTTGAGCCAGAACTTGGGGGTTGTGTGGATTGACTCAAAACACCGAAATCAACTCTTGAAAAACTAATTCCTTGACTGTTATTGGCGTATAAATAAAGAACATGACTTCCAAAAGAAGCTGTTAGTACTGTTGAATAATTTGGCGAGTTTGGAAGTGATACATTCTCAGAACTATCAAGAGTGTACCAGGCTGAACTGAAATTGTTTGATATGGAATAGTTTAGTAAAACGCTTGTGTTTGTATAATTTGTGTTTTGAGGAGAATAAATATTAATCACTGGCGGTCCAGACATTACAAAAATAGAAACATTTTGGGGTTGAGAAGCCATGCCTCCAGTAATTTCTGCTTTGGCAAAATTTGGCATTAGTGTTAATAAAAGAAATATCGCGAACATTGATACAAACCTTTTCATCAATTAAAACAGTAAAAATAGATTATAAATTTTGTGGGAAGATTCTCAGGCGCTTTTTTTCCTCTTCATGATGAATGTAATCATAATAATCAAGACTATTATCGCTATAATCAATGCAATTATCTTTCCTGTTGAAGAAGAGCTTTGTGTGGAAGAAGATTTTTGAGATAAAACAACGTCAAACTTGGTTGTCCATCCAGTTCCAAGAGTAACCATCCCGCCCTCGCCAGATGTCACGGTTTTTGCCTCTATCTCAACTGTCTGTAATTGTTTTCCGTAATTTTCTGGAACTGCGATTGTCAAGGGGATTACTGTGTCAGATGTCCCGACTTTAGCAGTGTATGTATCTTTTGGAAGTGTGACGATGTCAGAACCTTGCTTGATTATTACTTTGACCGTGACATCCTCGTTTCCAACCATGTTTTGAAGATTCAGGCTTATTATTCTTGTCTCACCATAATGCATTTCTAGAGGATTGCTTTCCCAATAAGGTGAGGCGATTCCTGCTGCGCCAATAAGACTAAATAAAGAAAGGACTATTAATATTGGTAAGACTGTTTTTGTTTTCATTTTAATATTGTACTGCCCAGCTTCCTCCTGCTGTTGTTGAGTATACTTGTGACGAGACTAATGGAACAGACGGAATACAGTAATAAAGATTTGCTTGCCCTCCTCCCGCACTCAAGTTTCCAGGATTTGAGTTACTTCCTGCGATAGATGTGACGACATTATTGACCAAAGCCGTTGAGATACATTCTGTGCCAGATGTTGACCCAGATGTGAATGATGAAGCTGGAATTGATTCTAGGGCATTTGTCTCTCCTATTAAATCCTTTGCCGTCACAGAGATTGGTCCGTTGTAATTTCCAGTGTTGTTGATTATTGTTGGATCGTTACTGGATGCCTGGTTTACTGCTCCTGTAGTAACTGTTGCCCAAGTTAAAGTTAGAGGAGAGATAACCATTGCCTTTAGCTCGTTATATGTGAAAACGGATGTATTGCTTATTAAGATTCCAGTTCCAAAATCGCTTGCAGAAACATTCAAGGTCCATCCTGAACCTGAAGAATCAAAATACCAAAGGGTTATTGAACATGAATAGTTTGCTTTTGTTGAGCTTATATCTGCACTCCATGAGCATGATCCTTGCCTCGTTGTTGCACCCAATGTTAACTTTGCTGTCACGCTTGAATCATTTATGTCACTTACACCATCTGCATCAGAAACATTTGCTGTGAAAACAAAAGTTACTGGATTGTTTTCAATTGGGTTTAAAGAAAGTGTTGGCACTTCTATTGTTACTGTGTTTGAACCTGCGACTGTGACTGAAACATTTTGAGACTGCGAAGATGCTTTTCCTGTTCCTTTAAACCAGTCAAGAATTCCTGCAGAGACAATTGAAAGAGAAACCAAAATAATAAAGACTAAAATTGCAAAATACAATCCTCTTTTACTCTCCATGATAGTTTCAAGGTTTAGTTGTTTTTAAAGTTTTTTATACTTCAATTATCCATGCATTTGCGCCTTTTGCAGAATATGTCTGTGCGGTGACTGTTGGAACAAAAGCCATGCAATAATAAATGTCTTCTGTTGCACTCTGGCCTCTTGGCAAGTTGGAACCTGAAATTGTTATCTGGAAAGAGTCTGTGAGTTGTGTTCCCGAACATTCTGATCCCGATATTGGGCTTGCCTTTATGTTCAATGCCAAAATTACATCACTTGGAGTTGTCTCTCCGACTAAGTCTTTGGATGTTATTATTATGGGACCTTCATAATTTCCTGTGTTCTCAATTATTGTTGGATCGTTGTTAGACTGTATATTAGTCTGGCCTGACGTGAGTATTGGCCACGTCAATCCTCCAACCGGAGAATTTATTACCATTGCTTTCAAAAGCTGGTATGTAAATGTTTGTGAAGTATTTGTGCCCTGCTGTGCCTGAGAGTCTGTTGCATTAATTGTCACATTCCAATTTCCGTCTTTGTCATAATACTGCATGTTTATGGTACATGAATAGTTAGCATTATTTCCTGCTCCACTTTGTAATATGCATGACGAGTTTATTCTTGTTGGCTCTCCGAGCATGCTAAACTGTGCAGCAACATTTGTAATATCCAAATATCCGTTTGAATCAGAGACAGAGACATTGAATGTTATTGGCCTTATTGCGCCTTCCAAAGGAGGCATGCTTGGAATTGGTTCGACAGAATACGCTGATGGAGGCAGACTTGGAATTGGACAGTTTCCGTTCCATTCACTGCCATTTATGTTGTATGTCTTGAAAACAGATGAAACTGTGGAATTTGTGTAGGCTATTATAAAATTTCCTGGGCAGAGAGATATTCCTGTCGCATCGTTTTCTCCAAGAGCATACATCAATCTTGGTGTTGTTGAAGGATTACTATCAACAACGAACTGAGAGGTTACAACGCTTCCTGAAGAATCATACACTGCCGCCAAAATATCTGTCGTTGCCTGATCATACCATGTCACTACAAAATTGTCCAGGCCTGTTGTTGGATTTTTTACTGTTGCTGCTGCAATCCTTGAGCTTGTTCCCACAGTTGTGTCTATGTCTGTAGGAGCAAGTATTGGAATATTATTTATATCTCTTATAGCCATTGTAATATCCTGATCAACAGAGTCATACCATAACAAAACAAATTTGTTTTGGTCTAAAGAAGCTACAGTAATCTGGCCTGCATTTCCTACAGTTGTGTCTATATCTGTGTCTGGCACAGTCTCTGTGTTTGCGCTGTTTATGAAGTGGTATGTTGCATCGTCATCCGTAGCATCATCATATTCAAACAATACAACAGCTGAAGAGCCAACTCCAACACAGTCTAAGATATTATTAAGATTTGTTGATGGACTGACTGCTGTATTTATGTTTGCTTCCCCTCCAATGAGCGCGCCTGTTATAGAGTTGTATATTCTTGTGTCAGAATCTCCTTCTGTTGAATCTATATAGCAATACATTATATTCCCGCCTATGTAGGCCAGTTTTATGTCGTGGAAATTTGCACCTATCGCACCATCTCCGCTTGCCAATGAGAAATAAGCTGCTCCTGAGGTCGTATAACCAACTCTCCTGTCTAAACCCCCTGATGTTGTGAATCCTACAACAAAGTGAGTTGAATTTATAGACAGGACAGAGATTCTTGAGACTGTTGTTCCAACTGCTGCCGCGATTGTTATTGGGGCTAATTTTCTCGTTCCGTTTGTGTACCAAATCGCAAATTCTGCGTTGTTTGAGGAGATATTGATGTAAGCAACAACAAAACTTTCATTGTCTAAAGGAGTCAAGCCTATATCGTTAACTCCCTGAATGTTTGCAAAAACAACTATCGGATCAATTATATGATTAAATTCAAGACTTCCACCTAAAATCCTAAGGTCAAAAGTATCTTGCTCCCCTTGTAACTCTGTCAAATAAACTGTGTTGTATTCTTCCGGGATTATGTCTGTGAATTCTGCAATCTTTATATCAGAGTTTTCTTCATAGACTTCTATCTTTGGATTTCCTTTTATTATTCTTGGATAGAGAGTGATGTCATTTTGGTTCGTAAGATTTTTTTCAAATGTGACTCTCACATATTCCGTACTTTGTATTTCTTCACTCCAATTGTTGTCAAGCTCTTTCACCTGATTGTAAATATCAGAGATGAAAACCCTGTTTCCATCAAGATGCTCAGCTTTTGTTATCACAATTATCTCGAAAGTCGAGTTTGAATATGGAGCGATAAATTCGACATAATCATAGATTCCGTTGCTGTCTTTATCTTCAACTTTTTCAGGTTGAATAAACTCATTTTGTTCAACCCAGTAAATCTTCACATTCTCTGGACCTTTTGCATTCAGGTTTTCTGGGATATTAGTGAAGACTAAAACATTTTGATAGGCTACACTGCCTGCATTAGAGAGTGCAATTGTTTTTCCGTTTGCTGATTCTTGTTCTGTTACTGTAGGAAATGGAGTTTCGTATTCAACTAAATACTCTCTGGAATTTTCATTTATAACGACTTCTTTTATTTCTTGGGTGTCTTGAATTGTTATCGCCTTTCCGGTTATGAAGCTTATTATTTTTTTGAAGAACTTTAGTATTGGCGTATCCTTGTTTTCCTGTATTTGCCCAATATTTATCTCAGATGATGCTTTTGCAGTGATTGATACTTGCTGATCATTAACTTTTTCTTTTTGTCCATTTGAATTGATTTTGTAAACTGCTATATTTTGTGCTTCCCTTGGCAGTTGAACTGTTGTTTTTCCAGAGTTGGAAAGAGATATTTCTTTCTGCCATTTTACAGGCTGATTTATTGTTGCCTGCTCCTGAACTGTGTTAATTATTGGAGCGTTTTCTGCAGGAGTTGTTATAGGAGGTGTTAATGTTTTTTCTGGAATGTCCTTTATAGGTATTGTATCATCAACAGTTGACAAGGGAATGTTTCCTGTTGAAAATAATTCTAGATGAAATATAAGATTGACTAACAAGACAACTATTATTAATGACAAGACTATTGCAGAGATTGTAAGAGTTTTTTTGGAAAATTTAGGAAGGTTAAGCTGCCTGAGTTTGTTGGGTGGTTCTGTACCTAGATATGTTGATATCACTTTTCCGTCAACTTTCTTGCTAGAATAATAATATGGGCCAAGCTTCTTGCCGTTTTTGTTTATATACCTCTTGTAAAAATTCACTTTTCAAAACCCCTTTTTTGACTTATTTTATAAGGTAGTGTAACTATATAAAATTTGTCATATAGAGAAAAAGAGAGGTGGTGTAACTTGGAAAAAGAATAATATTATAAATAATAAATATTTAGATATTAAATGTATAAACAACCACAAGATATTACATTAAATTTTATCAAAGACATTCAAACACGAGAGAAACGAGTTGTTGATTTTTTAGGATATGAAATAATCATTAATAAAAATGTTTTTCCTGTTGACTCACCCTTTTCATTTTCTTCTGAAATGACTGCAAAAAGAATTCCTAATAATGCAGGGGCCGTTTTAGATGTTGGGACAGGGACTGGTGTTCAAGCCATAATCTCTGCCAAAAGAGGGGCAAGAAAAGTTTTAGCAATAGATATTGATAATAATTCTTTACAAAATGTAAAAGAAAATGTCACTTTTCACAAACTAAACAAAATAATTGAAGTAAGAAAAAGTGACTTGTTTGAAAATATTAAAAAAGAAGAAAAATTTGACCTAATAATTTCTCAACTGCCTTTTGCAGATGTAGACTATAAAAGTGAAGTTGGACATTTTTTGTTTGATGCGGGTTTTAAACTTCATGAGAGATTATTAAAAGATGCAAAAAATCACTTAACCAAAAATGGAAAAATCTTTATCCCTAGTGGTGATGTGGCTAATGAAAAGAAACTTTTAGAATTGATTAAAAAATACAATTACCAGATAATAAATATTTTTGAAGAAAAATTTCAAAACCTTAATTGGAAACTTTATGTTTTAGAGGAATTAAAATAAATAAAAATAAAAAATAAAATTATTTGATTCTGAATACTGCCGTCACGCTTGCTGTGACTTGTTCTGTTCCAGGTTGTATGTTTGTTGCTGCTTCTTTTGCCATTGCAACGCTTGCTCCTCCAGAATCTGCAGCTGCATACATTGGCCAAGGCCTATAATCAAAGTTGTTGTCAGATACGGAAATAAGACTTCCAAGCTCTTTTCCCAATCCGTCTGCCAATGCTTGAGCCTTGACTCTTGCATCTTCTGCAGCAAGTTTTATTGCCTGGGCTTTGTATTCGTTCTGTTTTTCCGTGCTAAGTTCAAAATTTATGTAACTTATTAAAGCGCCAGAGTCAACTCCTGCATCTATTACTTTTCCTATCTTGTCTGTTTGCGCAGTTGAAAGCTGTACAACAATTGAGTGTGTGGCTTTGTATCCTTTAAGAGTTTGTTTTCCATTGTCCCAAGAGTAATCTGGGTAAATGTTGAATCCTTGAGTCTGGATGTCTTTTCTTTCAAATCCTTCTTTCAAGAGTGCCGTTATCATGTTGTCAACAATCTCAGAATTTTTGTCTTTAGCTTCCTGGCTTGTTGCTCCGCTTGTTTCCGCATTGAAGTAAACTTTTACTAAGTCAGGGTTTACATCTATTGAAGCCTGGCCATTTCCAGTAATTGTTTTTGACATGGACGGGTTCATTGAAGAAAAAACGGCGTAGCTTATTCCTGCCAATGCTAGAACACCGATGACTACAATCAAAGCGATTGATACTGATTTATCCATTTGTGTCTTACCTCCTTTCATCTTGATTATTGAATTTTTGTGCATTATGCTCTCCTCCAGTTTAAAACTATAAAGAGTATCACTGCAAACAATGTTCCAAACAAGAACCAGGCCCATACATCTCCGGCTGGAATGAGCTTTATTGACTGCTGAGATGCAATGCTTATTGATTCTGATGCTGAAGATCCCGCCGCACTTGGAGCGGCTGCCATCATGTCTGTAGATTTCTGGGCAATAGTATTTACTGCTTCCTTTGAGGAGACTATTTGCCTCAATATGAGCGCACCAATTATAGATATTAGTGCTGTCGGCAAAAACATCTTTAATTTTGAAAAATCATGTTTTGGAGAAATAATTATTGATTTGTTTGAAACTTTATAAGTTGGAATTTTTTTTCCTTTTTGGCTCCAAAAAAAGTTTTTTGTTTTTTCAATAAGCTTGACTTCCAAGAGAGTTTTCAAATTGTACTCAACTGTATTCAGAGGCATACCCAAAGATTTTGCAATATCCTGTTCGCTTGCTTCTTTTGTCTCTGCCAAAAATTCTAGAATCTTCTTGCAGGTTTTATTGCTTAAGACTTTTGCAAGACTTTCTATCTTTTCGTCTTCCATTGAAAACATCAAGTATTTTTCTGCCATGACAAACAAAAGAACAAGATATTTATAAATGAAGCGAAGGGTTCAAACTGGTTTGAAGCTATCTGGATTTCATCAACTGACCCAGTTCAACTCTTCCTTGCTCAGTCGAATAATCTTTTGCTCTAAGAACCAACCCTTCTATTTTGGGGGGTATTGAAAGATAAGTCTCTTGTGAAGTTGATCTTCTATATCTTTCTTCTTCACCTAGGATAATAAAACCTTTACCGCATGTAACTTCTGAAATACTTTCACGAGGAACAATTAACCCATCCCTAGTAACCCAAGAAAAAATATCTGGATTTGAATTCCAATCACCATCTAAAGAACAATTTTTACCTATTCCAAAAAAGTCTATCATTTTGTTCCCATTATCATCTCCCCACATTATTGCATGGGTTAGGCTGAATAAATAACCTTGAACTTCTTCTATATTCTTGCTGTGAATCGTTTCATCCAAATGATTTACTGCATTAAAGATACTCTTATAAGCTGTTTCAAAATTTGAATTGAAAATATATGCTCTCCCATCTTCAAATCTGAATCTGGTAATTATTTCCAAGTCCATGTTTTTTTGATTTGGAGCTTGTATTTAAGGATTTGTGTGAAAAAGTATAACATCAGTCTTATCACTTAAAAATAATCATAAACCTTTAAATACGACTTAGATATTCAAAAATAGCAAACACAACCTATAGGTGTTTAGGAGAAAATGACATACAACCTGTTGTATTTGAGAGATGTCATAAAAATACATGATTTGCCCATATTGCTCACATTCAGATTCAAAAGTTACAGACAAGAGAGACTCGCCTGAGGGAACAAGGAGGAGAAGAGAATGCCTGAAATGCGGAAAAAGGTTCACAACTTACGAAAAAATGAGTAAGGGTGACTTTTACGTGATAAAGAAAGACGGCAGACGAGAGAGATTTGAGAGGGAAAAACTCGAGACTGGGATCCATAGGGCTTTCGAAAAAAGACCTGTGTCAAAAGAGGAAATTGAAAAGATGATAAACGAAATCGAGGAACAAATGAGAAAGAGGGGGAAAAAAGAGGTGCAGAGTTCTATCATAGGAGAGATTGCAATGAAAAAAATAAAAAAACTCGACAACGTGGCTTACATAAGATTCGCTTCCGTATATAGAGACTTCAAAGACATAAATGATTTTAAACGTGAGATAAAGGAGTTGTAGTATGCCTGAACAATTTTTAGATTACCAAACATTTACTGGGATAAGAAATGAGCTGGCGAAATATGCAGAAGAAAAATTGAACCTAAGCTCTAACGCATATAAGATATTTGAAGAAGTTTATTTAAAAAATCTTGAAAGTGGAGACAAAGAAACTGTCCCTTATAGAATGGCAGCTGTGGCCGTGGACATTGCAAGCGCTGATATGAAATATCTGCCTCAAGATATGCCTCAAGAAGAAAAAATTCAAAGGGTGAGAGAGAGGGCAAGAACAAATCTTGAAATGTATGTAACCAATGAATTCAGAGCAAACACTCCTACTAATATAAATATGGGGAGGTGGGAACCAGAATATAACAGAGATGGAGAATTAACTGGAGTTTATCATCAGCTTAGTCAATTAGGTTCTGCGTGTTTTGTACTCCCTGTTGAGGATACATTCGGAAAAAGTGTTGAAAATCTCCAGGATGGAATATTGGAAGCTTGGGTAACTCAACAACAAGTTCACAAGGGCGGAGGTGGAACGGGTTTTTCCTTCCAGAGATTAAGACCGAAAGGCTCATTGATCGGATATAATCCTGCTGTTGATGGTATGAGATCGATTAACTGGGAAGGTGGCAGAGGGGTTTCTTCAGGATATGAATCTTTTTTAGAACACGACTTTAATGCATCAACGGACGCCGTAAAACAAGGAAATAGCAGAAGAGGTGCCAACATGGGAATACAAAGGATTGATCATATGGATTTCTTGGATCATATGTTTGCTAAATTTGGCAGGGACAAGCATAGAAAAGAACGTAGAATGAAAAATTTCAACTTAAGCGTTGCAGTCACAGATGAATTTATGGAAGCTGTAGAGAATGATGGGACTTACACTCTGTATAATCCTCTAAGGGCAAAACCCGACAACAAAAGAGTTCTCCAAAAGAAATATGGTGTTCAAAATCCAGAGATTGTCAGGAAGGAAGATTTGGCTACACGATCGCAATTTGAAGAAATTCTAAAAAAGAATGAAAAGAATACTTTCAATCCTTTAACAACACCCAATATGTATATTGATAATGATGGAACAACTGTCGTAAATGCATATAACGGAGAATCTATCGGGATTATTATTGATGGAGAGGTAAAAATTTATGCAAGAAAAATTTTCGAGACTTTTGCAAAGTTGTCACATTCAAATGGAGAACCTGGAATGGTATTCTTGGATAGAATGAATGAATTCAATCCAAATTTATTTGATGAAGAAATTGAAGCAACGAATCCTTGCGGTGAACAACCTTTGCCCCCTTATGATGCATGTAACTTAGGATCGATCAATTTAGGAAAATTTGTGAGATACGAGGTCTATGAAAAGCCAGAAGATGCTGAGCTTGCAATGAAGGGAGATGAATTTGCTAAATCTCAAATAAGAAAAGATGGCAAAATAGGTGTCAGAAGATTTGATTGGAACAGATTGGAAGAAATTATCCCAAACGCGGCAAGATTTTTAGACAATGTCATTGACAGAAGTGATTTTCCTTCTAAAAAAATAGAACAAGCCGTGAAACAATATAGGAACACTGGTCTTGGATTTATGGGGACATGGGATGCTATGGTTTTGATGAAAATGAGATATGGGTCAGAAGAATCAATAAAATTTGCAGAAAAATTAGGGAAAGTTCTTCATGAAGGAACTATGATAGCGTCCCAACAGCTGGCAAGAGAAAGAGGAGCTTATCCAATGTATGAAACTAGCTTCCACAATCCAAATTCAGAATTATATAGGTGGTTGATGTCAAATCCAAAGACAATTCCTGATAAATTTAGAGGAAGTAGAAAACTAAGCGACAGGGTCAAAAGAGATAAGGTAATGACATACGGAGGAGGCCCAATAAGAAATACAGCAAGAACAACTCAAGCACCAACAGGAACAATAAGAAGAAGCGCAGGAGAAAAAAATCATGGATTGGATAATTTGGTGATTTCTTCTGGGATTGAGCCTATATTCACAATAAGAGAGCAGTCAAATATACTTAACTCCGAAGTGTATGATTGGGCTGGGGCAGCAGCTCAGCTTTTAGAACAAGAAGGTTTTGATGTTGAAAGGACATTAAATGCAATAAAAGAAAATAGTGGGAGTGCATTTGTTTACTCTTATACTCCAAAGGCGGCTGCAGAAGTTTTAAGCCAAATTCCTGAGGATGTCAGAGATGCTCTGGTAACTGCTGCTGGTGGAGAAGATGAAAATAGTTATGAGATAACTCACACCCAGCATGCTGCAATGCTGTCTGCATTCCAAAGATACAATGACAGTGCAACAAGTAAGACTATCAACTTACCAAAGAGTGCAACGGTTGATATGGTAAGGGATGCTTGGTTAGATATATGGAGGTCTGGAGCAAAGGGAGGAACTATGTACAGAGACAAAAGTAGAGAATTCCAGATACTAAATGTAGATGTTAAAGAAACCAAAGCAGCAAAAGCAAGAAGCAAAAGAAGACCGCTGGTTCAAGACGCAAAGGTTGTTGAACTTCCGTATATATCAAGTATGCCAAATAATCATGCAGGAGATCAGGACTTTGACCCAGATAGAGTATTTACAATAATAGCATATAACGAAAAAAATCATGGAGTGACTGGAATGTTCCAAGCAGTATCTGACGTCGATCCTGAGAGACTAAGTTCATTGATAGAGCTAAACATAGAAAAATCAAGATCATTCAAAGGAGGAAGAACCATAGGGGAAGCGATAGGAGACCTTGAAAAAATAAGTCAACGTGGAGCACAACAAGGATTAGTTGTAGATGAGGCAGTTATGCCCGAAGGTTCGAAAGAAAGAAAAAGATTTGAGGTTACAGGAGCAACGACATGTCAGGCAAGGCTAAATACTCTTTATGTTATGAGATACCTGACTGAAGACGGAACAAATTTCGATGAAGACTCAATGAGAGAAAAACTTGACAGGTATAATATGGGAGATGTTACTTTGAGAGAAATAATCGCTGCCAAGGGTAAAGTTGAATTAAAAGAAGATGGAGACAGTAGGCCATCTATCCTAAGAAATGGAAAAGTGATAAAATTCTCGGAAGAAATGAGTAATGGATGTGCTGGATGCACTGGATGAAATGAAAATAAAAAAAAGGGAAGATTATCTTTCATGGGACGAATATTTTATGGGAATTTCGCTTTTGTCTGCTCAAAGAAGTAAAGATCCGAACACGCAAGTTGGAGCCTGTGTTGTTGATTCTGACAAAAAGATTGTTGGTATTGGGTATAATGGCTTTCCAAGAGGATGTTCTGATGAAAATTTTCCCTGGAGTAGAGAGGGAGATTATTTAGAAACAAAATATGCTTATGTGTGCCATGCGGAAATAAACGCGATTCTTAACAGCATGGGAAGAAATCTTAATGGATCAACACTTTACGTGGCACTTTTCCCATGTAATGAATGTGCAAAGGCGATAATCCAGGTCGGAATAAAAAAGATTGTTTATTTGGAAGATAAATATGCAAATGCCGATAATGTCATTGCCGCAAAAAGAATGTTTGATTCGGCTGAAGTCAAATATGAAACATTAAAATTTGACCGGAAAAATATTAATTTGAGCTTTGGGCAAAAACAGCCGTAGAACCTTTGATGGAAGCATTTGGATAAACCTCAAGCTTTTCAAAACTTTTATAAATCCTGATCTTTCTTAAAACATATACATGGAGATTAAAATGACAAAAAATCATGAAGTTCCTGAGTTAACTAACGGAGAATTTGAAAGCTTCATAAAAAGTGGGACAGTACTCGTTGATTTTTTTGCAGATTGGTGCATGCCGTGTGTTATGATGGCTCCTGTCATCGAGGAACTTAATGGCAAATTCAAAGGAAAAATAAAATTCGGCAAAGTCAACATTGAAGACAATCAAATACTCGCACAAAAATTTGGAGTCAGGTCCATACCTAATTTTGTTTTGTTCAAAGACGGAAAAATATCCAAGCAGTTTATAGGTTCTAGGTCAGAAGAGGATTTTGAAGAAGAACTGAAGAAGTTTGCTTAGAAAGAAATTAATATCTCGGTTTCTTTACAACTAATGGCTTTAAATCAAATTGAGGAAGAATTTTTCAGATTTGTCTATAAAAGACAATTAATTTGGTATAAAAGATTTGTTTTAAAAGAAAAACCTCCATGGACTAATGATGAAGTTCTATTAAAGTATAAAATAATAAATGTTTATAGGGAACTTGACAAATGCACACTTTATCTTGTTAATAAATTAAAGAATATAAAAAACAGAGAAAAGATTCTTATTAATGTTATTTTTTACAGGTTTTTTAATCAATTTGGTTTATATGAAAATTTGGAGATTTCTTTGTTAGATAAAATTGATACTAAATATCTAGAAATGAAATTTAGTAAATATAAGGAAAATGGCCTGAAAATTTTCAATAACGCATATTTAATATCTTCTGGAAAAAAAGGAAGTAAAAAACATATAGAGATACTGCAAAATTTAGAAAAAATTGATTTTAAAGAATTGATTAAAGAGGTGGATAATTCTGGCTCACTTGGCGAGGCCTCGCAGGTATTACAAAAAATTCCTTTAGTTGGTCCATTTCTCGCCAATGAAATAATCACTGATTTAACATATTTTGATTTTTTTAGACAAAAATGGACGGATAATGATATTTTTTATATTGGACCTGGAGCAAAATGGGGGCTTGAAATTATTTATAGCAAAAAGTTAGGTGAAAAAGAACAAGAAGAAAAATTGATTTATCTTTATAATATTCAGGATAAAATGCTTGAAAATATTAACAATAAAGTAAAAGAGCCTTTAACTTGGAAGGAAATTGCCTACAAAAACGCATTTTCTCACTATCCTTTTTTATCATTGACTAACATTGAAAGCTCTTTGTGTGAGTTTAGGAAATACTGGAACATCAAAAATGGGAGAGGAAGAAGAAAATACTTTAAACCACAGATTTTATAAACTATTTTTAATCCTTAATTTAGATGGCTCCGTAGCTCAGCCTGGTAAACTGGAAAACAAAAATTTTCCGTAAAACCATCTGATCTACAAGTTGTATGGCTCCGTAGCTCAGCCTGGTAGAGCACTGGACTTTTAATCCAGGTGTCGTGGGTTCAAATCCCATCGGGGCCACGTTTTTTTGTTAATTCTTCAGTGCAATAAAACTTAAAAACAGAAAACTTCCTTGTTTTATTATGGCAGATAATGTTGAATATGATCCCGTAATCTTAGCTAACTTAAGAAGTGAATTGTTACAGATTAAGAACCAGGATGAAAAAACCGTGTTTTGCGGAAGTAAGAGTTATTCTATCAAAGAACTTTTAGATGAAATAAGCAGAAAAACTGAAATTGGGTTAGAGCATTACAGAATGCATGTTGATTATAAATATGCAACACTACCAAAGAGCCCAAAGGGATTAAGTCTTAAGGAAGTTAGTTTTAATGTGCGCATTGAACTTGCGGCAGAAAGACTTGGTTTGGAAAAGAAGTTCCAAAGACACTAAACAAAAAATAACTAACCTTTTAAACTTCTTCCGATTTTAGAGTAGATGAAAAGATGCGAATGGCCCGGCCAGAATGAATTGATGATTGACTATCATGACAAAGAGTGGGGAGTTCCGCTTCATGATGATAGAAAGCTATTTGAGTTCTTGGTTCTTGATGCATTTCAGGCAGGGTTAAGCTGGGAAATCGTTCTTAAAAAAAGAAAGGGTTTTGAGAATGCGTTTGATAATTTTAACCCAGTAAAAATTGCAAGATATGGTGAAAAGGATACGAACAGGCTTCTAAGTGACGCTAATATCATAAGAAACAGACAAAAAATCACAGCAACAATAACAAATGCACAAAAATTTCTTGAAGTTAGGAAAGAATTTGGCAGTTTTGCTAGATATATATGGCAGTTTACAGGCCACAAAACAATAAGACATAATTTCAAAACAACTAGGGAACTCCCAGCAACCTCAAAAGAATCTGACAAAATGAGCGAAGATTTAAAGAAAAGAGGATTTAAGTTTGTTGGAAGCACTATTTGCTACGCATTCATGCAAGCGGCAGGAATGGTAAACGACCATGTGACCTCTTGTTTTAGGTATAAAGAAGTTTGAAAGCGAAAAACAGAAACCTTTAAAAACCATTTTTTGTTATCTTTTATTATCCTAGAGTTGCTAATTAAACCCAAAGATGATTCGCTAAAATTTTCCACTTACTGCTAATATGTCACATATTCTACAACCAAAACACGTGAAATTATCTGAAAAAGAAGTCTCAGAGATTACTATAAAATTGAATGTTTCTAAAGCACAACTCCCAAAAATACTTTTAACTGATCCAAGTTTGCCAGAAGGCTGCCAAATCGGAGACGTAATAGAGATTGAAAGAAAATTCGAAGACAAAACTGTGTCATATTACAGAGTTGTTGTTTAGTTTGAGTTAAATAAATATCAAATTTATTTAGTAAAACAGAGAAAAAATGCCTAAGCTGGAATCAAAAGATTCCGCAAAAGTCATTTTGATAAGAATAAAGGAAAACAAAATGCCTAAAGATACACAACATTTAATTGTAAAAAAATATCTTGAAAAGCACTCACTCGTAGAGTCAAATGTAATTTCTTTCAATAATTTTATAGAAAAAAGAATGCAGGAGATTGTTGACGAAATTGCTTCAACAATAGAAAACAATGATTTTGAAATAACTCTTGGAAAAATAAAAATCGGCAGGCCCATTATAACCGAAGCTGACGGAAGCTCTTCAATGATAATGCCGTCTGATGCAAGAATCAGAAATCTTACATACGCTGCCCCCATTCATTTAGAAATGACTGTAAAGAAAGACGGACAAGTCGATTCTGAGGAAGTTGAAATAGGAAAGATTCCAGTCATGGTAAGAAGTAAGATATGCAACACATGGGGTATGGGAAAAGAGGACATGATTTCAAATTATGTCGACCCTTTAGACCCGGGCGGATATTTCTTGATAAAAGGAAATGAAAGAGTGATGGTCATGGCTGAAGACCTTGCCGAGAACCAACCTTTTGTTGAAACAGACTCAAGAGGAAATTTAGTTTTGAAGCTTTTCTCATTAAAGGGAACTTACAGAATCCCCACAACTATCACTGAAGACAAAAAAGGACTTTTCGAAGTCTCATTCGGCAAATTCAAAAATATTCCTGCAATCGTTCTGCTTAAAGCCTTAGGGTTGACAAAAGAATCAGACATAGCCAAATACATAAAGAAAGAAACAGATAGTGTTATTGTTAACCTGTATGAATTCGTCAACATCGCAACAAAAGAAGATGCCATGATGTTTATTGCCGAAAAAACAAGTCTGCAGGGGACAAAAAAAGAAATTCTTGACAGAGTAAAACAAAGGATTGATTCATACTTATTTCCCCACATCGGACAAAAGAAGGAAGACAGAATAAAAAAAGCAGTCACACTTTGTAAATTAATAAAGCAGTTTTTGCTTTCCAAGGAAAATCCAGAATTAAGAACAGACAAAGACCATTATGCAAACAAGAGAGTAAGGCTTTCTGGAGACCTTTTGGCAACTTTATTCAGAGTAAATTTGGGAATTTTGATTAGGGACATACAGTATTCCCTGCAAAAATCTTCAAAAAGAAAAAAATTCTTTTCTATAAAGATAATCGCCAAGTCCACATTATTTTCACACAGGGTTGAATCTGCAATTGCGACAGGAAGCTGGACAGGAGAGAGGTCTGGAATAACCCAGAACATGGATAAGACAAACTATCTTGCAACAATCTCACAGCTTCAGAGAGTTTCGAGTATGCTTTCAAGTGATCAAGAAAATTTCAAGGCAAGAACTTTGCATCCAACCCATTATGGAAGATTCTGCCCAATAGAGACTCCTGAAGGAACAGAAATCGGTTTGAGAAAAAATCTTGCAATATTGAGCAGAGTATCGACGAGAATCGAGCTTGACGAAGAAAAATTCACAAAAGACCTCCAAAATTTCGGATTAAGAACAGAAGAAGATGAAAATAATAATAGAAAAGAGACTGATGTTTTTTTAAACGGAATGTTCATTGGTACTATTGAAAATCCAAAAGATTTTGTAACCAAGATAAGAGAAAAAAGAAGAAACAATCAGCTTCCCATCCAGCTCAATGTGAGAGATAATGACAAATTCCAGACTGTTTTGATATCCACTGAAGCAGGAAGAGTTTTGAGACCTTTAATAATTGTCGACAATGGTTCTTCAAGACTGAAAAACGAACACATTGTAAGATTAGAACAAGATGAAATTAATTGGCAGTATTTGACTGAAAATGGGATCATTGAGTATTTAGACGCTTCAGAAGAGGAAAACTCATTGGTTGCACTTTATGAAGAAGAAATAACTTCAGAACATACTCATCTTGAAATTGATCCTTTAGATTTGTTTGGGGTTGTTACAAGTCTTGTTCCTTATGGTAATCACGACCAGAGCTCGAGATTGAACAGAGGAAGTAAAACTCAAAAGCAGGCTTTGGGAATTTACGCTGCAAATTATTTGTGCAGGATCGACACTGATGTAAGTATTTTGCAATATCCCCAAAAGCCGATTGTAAAAAGTTTCGTCTATGACACTTTGAATATTTATCCTGCAGGACAAAATCTTGTTGTTGCAATAATGACCCATGAAGGATACAATATGGAAGATGCACTCGTGTTCAACAAGGGAAGTGTTGACAGAGGAGTTGGAAGAAGCTTCTATTACAGACCCTATTCGGCTGTTGAAATGCATTACGCTGGAGGATTAAGTGATGAAGTTGGAATTCCAGAAAAAGATTCTTCAGGATACAGAACAGAAACAAGTTACAGACTTTTAGACGATGACGGAATAACATACCCTGAAGCTGAAGTCTCTGAAGGGGATGTTTTGATAGGAAAAGTTTCTCCGCCAAAGTTCTTGTCTGAGGCCAGAGAGATTTCCGTCAGAACAAAGAAAGAATCAAGCGTAACGATGAGGCAGGAAGAGCACGGAACTGTCGAGTCTGTTTTTATTACCGAAGATAATGAAGGAAACAAAATCGCACAGGTAAAAACAAGGGACCAAAGGATTCCAGAGGTTGGGGACAAATTTGCAACTTCACACGGACAGAAAGGAGTTCTTGGATTGATAGTCCCAGAAGAAGATGTTCCATTCACAGCAAGAGGAGTCAGACCAGATGTAATGTTCAACCCTCACGGACTTCCATCTAGAATGACTGTAGGTTATCTTTTGGAATTGCTTGCTGGAAAAGTTGGATGTTTGAGGGGAAAAGTTATCGACGGAACTTGCTTTGCTGGTGAAAGCAAAAAAGAACTTGAAGAGCAGCTTAAGGCGCTGGGATTCAGGTATGACGGAAAAGAAATAATGTACAATGGAGTCACTGGAAGAAAAATAGAATCTAAGATATTTGTAGGAAATCTTTATTACTTGAAATTAAAATACATGGTCGGAAACAAGCTTCACGGAAGAGCTTCTGGAAAGATCGCATTGCTTACAAGACAGCCGGTAGAGGGAAGAGCAAGAGGCGGAGCATTGAGACTTGGAGAAATGGAGCAACAGGTTTTAGTTGCACATGGAGCAGCTTTATTGTTAAAAGAAAGATATAGCTCTGACAAAGTTGTTTTACCGATATGTGTTAAATGCGGAGCTACGGCGGTTGACGACAACATAAGAAAGAAAGTTTCATGCCCCATATGCGGCAGCGAAAAAGTAGAATTTGTTGAAATTTCATATGCATTTAAATTGCTAGTTGAAGAATTGCAAGGACTGCACATTCACACAACATTTGGATTAAAGAATAAGTATGAATAAATAAAATGACAATAGACAGATTAAATGAACACTATATGAATGGATTTGAGCCTCTTGGAGAAGGCGATCTTGATTCACCTCGAATCACAGCAAGAGCACTAATTGGAAGACGAGACTCTCTTGAATCTCAGCTACCTTCACACTTTGTAAGAACATCTGGAGTAGACTTTCCAGCATCAACAGAAGGAGTAAATGTTCCACCACATTCAAATTATCCTAATCCAATGGATCAAACAGTCCAGGATTATAATTTCGGAAATAAATAAAATGAAAACACAATTAAGAAAAAAAATCGGAGAAATAAGATTTAACTTATTCAACCCGGAGCAGATTAAAAAATTGTCTGCCGCAAAGATTGTAACACCAGAACTTTATGACATTGACGGCTATCCAGTTGATGGTGGTTTGATGGATTTAAGACTCGGGGCAATTGATCCTGGAGTAAGGTGTAGAACTTGTGGCGGGAGAATAAAAGAATGTTTAGGACATCCTGGAAGTATTGACCTTGCAAGATCGGTCATCCACCTTAATTATGTTCCTTTGATAGAAATGGGATTAAGATGTTTCTGCAAATCTTGTGGAAAATTAATGCTTGAAGACAAGGACCTTACAAAATATCCTCCAAGCCAAAGAGTAAAAAAAGCAAAAGACGTCAAGAAGTGCCCCCATTGTCAAACGCCTAATGAAAAAGTTAAACTTGAAAAACCAACAACTTTTTACAAAGGAAAATCAAGAATGTTCCCAACAGAAATAAGAGAAATTCTTTCCAATATTCCCGATGCTGAATTAAGAAAAATTGGAGTTGAACCAAGTTCATGCAGACCTGAGTGGGGAGTTTTAACTGGACTTTTAGTCCCCCCAGTAACTGTTAGACCAAGTATCATTCTTGAAACTGGAGAAAGAAGTGAAGATGATTTAACACATAAACTTTCTGATATCATAAGAGCAAATCAAAGATTATGGGAAAACTTAAACGCCGGAGCACCCGAAGTGATCATAGAAGATTTATGGGATTTATTGCAGTTCCATGTAACAACTTTCTTTGATAACACTGTTGCAAGAATCCCTCCTGCAAGACACAGAAGCGGTCAACCATTAAAAACAATTTCTGAAAGAATCAAAGGTAAAGAGGGGAGAATAAGAAAGAATCTTGCCGGTAAAAGAGTAAACTATTCTGGAAGGACAGTCATTTCTCCTGACCCATCAATCCAAATTAATGAAGTCGGAATTCCATATGAAATTGCAAGGGTAGTCACAGTTGCAGAAACTGTTAATGATCTTAATTTTGAAAACATGAAAGGATTAATAAAAATGGGTGAAGAATACCCTGGAGCAAATTATGTTATAAGACCTGATGGAAAGAGAAAAAAAATAACCGCAGATCTAAAAGATGAAATAATAAGTGAATTGTCACCAGGATATAAAGTCGAGAGACATTTGAGAAATGGGGATATTGTTCTATTCAACAGACACCCAAGTTTGCACAAGGGAAGTTTGATGGCGCATTATGTAAGAGTCTTGCCAGGCAGGACTTTCAGGCTTCATCCTGCAGTCGCTGCCCCTTATAACGCGGATTTTGATGGAGATGAGATGAACATACACTCGCCTCAGACAGAGGAAGCAAGAGCAGAAGCAAAAGTGCTTTTAGATGTAAAAGAAAATTTGATTTCTTCAAAGAATGGAACGAATCAGATAGGATGTATAGCCGATTCAATAACTGGAAATTATCTTTTAGGCCTGGAAAACTTTTCAAAAGAATATGTCAATCAGCTGTTTTATCAATCCGGAATAGACAACATTTTCTCCAAGAAAACAATTTCTGGTTTAGAAATCTTCTCGAACATACTTCCAAAAGTCACCTTTTCAAACAAATCCATTACGATAAAAGATGGAGAAGTGATAAAAGGGATAATTGATAAAACATTATTCGGACAAGAAGATGGAGAGTTGATAAGAGAGCTTGACAGAAAATTCGGAAGATACGAAACTTTTGAGACAATAAAAAAAGCATTCAATCTTGGAAAGAACTATTTGAATGATAAGGGCATCACAATTGCATTGGAGGATTTTGACGTCGATGAAAAAATATCTGAAGAGTCTAAGAGGATTATAGAAAGAGCTGAAAAGAAATCTTATGAAATAATAGATGAATGCACTAACGGAACACTTGAGATGCTTCCTGGAAAAAGTATAGAGGAATCAAGAGAGATAAAAATACTTAGAACATTGAATGAAGTAAGAACAAAGATTGGAGAGCTGATAAAAGATCAGTTCCCTGAAGAAAACCCAGTTACATACATGATAAGAAGTGGTGGTGGCGGAAACATACTTAACATAACACAGATGGCTTGTTGCGTTGGACAACAGGACTTGGAAGGGAAAAGAATTGACATCGGTTACACTGGAAGAACTTTATCTTTCTTCAAGAAAGGAGATCTTTCTCCTCAATCAAGAGGGTTTATTGCAAGTTCATTCATTAAGGGCTTAAGGCCCAGCGAATTTTTCTTTGGAGCAATAACAGGAAGAGCAACACTTATGGATACTGCCCTGAGAACTCCTAAATCCGGTTATTTGTATAGAAGATTGGCAAATGCTTTGCAAGACCTGAGAAAGGAATACGATGGAACAATAAGAGACAGCAATAATAACATAATACAGTTCATTTACGGAGACGACGGAATCGACGTCGCAAAACAATACACCAAAGAGCAACTTGAACCTGGGGAAGCAATAGGAATTGTAACTGCACAATCATTCGGAGAGCCATCAACGCAGATGGTATTGAGAACATTCCACTATGCTGGAGTCTCTGAAATGCAGGTTACACAAGGTCTGCCAAGACTTATCGAAATATTTGACGCAAGAAAAAAACCTTCTTCACCAAAGATGGAGATATATCTGAAAAAAGAGTATAACAATGAGAAAGACGCCAAGGTTCTTGCTGAGAAAATTAAAGAAGTCACTATGAAAGAGATAGCCTCTGAAGTCAATCTTGATTTTACTGACAAAAAAGTTGAAATAAAAATTGATAAGGAAGGATTAAGAAAAGTCCATATGTCTGTTGGAAGCGTTGTGTCAAGATTAAACGAGCTTGGATTCAAAGTTAAAGATAAGGGAGACGCTATATCTTTGAGTTTAGAAGATCAGGGATTCAAAGAAATTTACAATCTTAAGGAAAAAATAAAGGATACAGTCATCTCTGGAATAAAAGGGGTCAGGCAAGTTTTGATTGTAAAGAGAGATGGAGATTATGTCATTGTCACACTTGGGACTAATCTGAAGAAAGTTTTATTGTTCAAAGAAATAAATCCTCACAAGACAATTTCAAACGATCTTCACGAAGTTGCAGAAGTTTTCGGAATCGAAGTTGCAAGACAATTGATTATTGAAGAAATCAGGGCAGTCATAAAACCTCAGGGGCTTGATATTGATGAAAGACATTTGAAACTTGTTGCAGATGCGATGACCAATACTGGAGATGTTAAAGGAGTCACAAGAATTGGTATCATAGCACAGAAAGCTTCTATTTTGGCAAGGGCGACATTCGAAACTCCTGTAAAACAATTTGTCAATGCAACAATAAAGGGAAGCAAGGATAAATTAACAAGCGTAATAGAAAACATAATCTTGAATCAACCTGTTCCCGTCGGGACTGGATTACCAGGACTTCTTGTGCAAGTTGTCGGGCCTTTGAAGAAAAAAGAGTCAGAGTTAAAGACTGCAAAGAGTGAAGTTGTTGATAGAGCAAATAAGTAAAATTTAATTTGAATTTTTCTAATTACAAAGTTTTATAAACAAAATTTTTTTAAGAGAGTAATACACTATGGATACAACTATTGACATGCAGATCATGAGACATCTCAATTTGTTTGAGAAAGTCACAAGAATAAGGACTAATTTTTGTTTTAGGTATAATGAGACAATTTTTTACTGTGTTCCAAGACCCCTTATTGCAAGAGCTTTGGGGGAAAAGGCCAGAAATATAAGAAGGCTTAGCGAAATCCTCGGAAGAAGAATAAGAGTTATTCCAATGCCTGAGGGGATTGAATATGCAAAACAATTCGTGCAAAATATTGTTGACCCAATAACATTCAAGGATCTAAGCATAAACGAAGGAGAAATTGTGCTAAACGCAAGCTCGCAGAACAAAGCCGCGCTTATAGGAAGAAACAAAAGAAGACTTCTAGAAATGCAAAAAATCATAAAAGATTTTTTCGGCAAAGAGTTTAGGATACAGTGAATGCATTTCAGATTTTCCCAAGGAAACCTTTTTAAACTAATTTTATAGTATAATCATATGTCATTAAAAGCTGCAAAAAAGAAAGTAAAGGACAGGAAAAGATTCAGATGGAGTGATAGACACTACATATCTAGGACTCTAAATCTTTATGCAAAATCAGATCCGTTGGAAGGAGCGAATCAAGCAAGAGGAATTGTTCTCTCAAAGATTCAAAAAGAAGCGAAGCAGCCAAACTCAGCAATGAGAAAATGCTGCAAGGTCCAGCTTAAAAAGAATGGAAAATCCGTGACCGCTTTTATTCCGGGCAATTTGGCACAAAAATTCATTGATGAACACGATGAAGTTCTTATAGAAAGAATCGGTGGAAAACAGGGGAGAAGTAAAGGAGATATTCCTGGAGTCAGATTCCAAGTAATTCAAGTAAATGATCAGCCTCTGCATCTTTTAGTGCAAGGCAAAATAGAAAAGGGTAGAAGATAAGATGGCAAGAGAATTTTATCTACACGACGTAGTTCCTAAAGAGGTATTATATGTCAATAATCAAACGGTTCACGGAGGAATAAAACACCTGGCCGTTGATGATGTTAGAATAAGGGGTAAAAATTACCATCCTTCTCAATTCAACAATGCAACAGTAGAACAAAGAGAAAACAAAAGAAGGAATAAAAAGGGATTGGCTCTTGTTGTTACGCCCTTGCATGTGGAAGAAGGAGTTTTCGATTAAAATGGCAGAGAATAATTATAATCAGACAAAATATGAAACGGTTGGAACAGTTCAGTTAGGAAAAGGATTAGTCAGAAAATTAATTCCAACGTTGGTGGGAAAAGAATTAAATGTTGTAACAACTTCGAGTGGTGGAGTGTTTTTAGAATATAGAGAGGTAAAAAAATGACACACAATAAACTTCCAGTCTTCAAGATATTCGATCTTTACGATATTCAAGAAATTGTTGTTGAAGATCCAGGACTAAAAGACGTGATAAATCTTGAACCAAAATTAATTCTAAAAAGTTATGGAAGAAACGTGCAAAAAATGGGCCAGTTAAAAGTGAATATTGTTGAAAGGCTAATGAATAAACTTGCTGTCGCAGGACACAGAGGTAAGAAACACAGGATAATGTTCGGAAGATCAAGCGGGAAATATACGAAAAACATGAGTATTGTTTTAGACGCATTGAGAATAGTTGCTGAAAAGACTGGAAAGAACCCGGTTCAAGTTTTAATAAAGGCTATAGAAAATTCTGCACCTAGAGATGAAATCACCGTCATAGAATATGGTGGAGCAAGATATCCTCAGGCTGTTGATGTCTCACCTTTGAGAAGGGTCAACCTTGCAGTAAAACATATTGTTCACGGGGCATCAGATAAGGCTTTCGGAAAAAAGAAAAATATTGTCCAGGGCTTGTCTGAAGAAATAATGCTTGCCGCAGACAACAACGGAGATAGTTTTGCTGTCAGGAAGAAAAAGGAAGCTGAAGCGCAGGCTGATTCTGCAAGGTAAATTATAATTTTTTCATTGAATCAATATAAGTTTGGTATGTTTCAGGGGAAAAAGTATCTGAATTATTTCTATCAAATATTGTTGATCTGTATTCTAAAATAATTATGTCTGTCAATGAATGAAAGCTGTGGATTATTCCTGGAAAAATTAAAAGTTCTTCACCCTCATTCACTGTCTCTTCCAGACTCGAGTCAATCATTCCGTTGTGTGCTAAAAGTTTAAGCTGCCCTTTTATTAAAAATAATCTTTCAGGATTTTTTGAAGGGTCTAATCCTTTATGATAATGGCCTCCGAAAACTGTACCTTTTTTTCTCTCAAACACTGTTAGTTGAAGCCCTAGAATTCCCTTGCACCATTCATAGGTCATACCTCTTGGGTCATTTAAGTCTGCAGGATAAATTCCAGATATGTTAACTCCTTCCATTTAAACTTTGACAGAATTTTATTTATAAGTTTTTGCACTAAAATGTCAATTGAGGAGCGTTACGATACAGCATAGCTTATCACAATAATTCTTTTAAAGGAAGAAATTGTGAATTTAAAATGGATGCAATAAAACTTCCTGATTTAGAAAAAATATTAAAAGTTATCCCAATTGAAAAGGCACAAGTTGAATTTTCAATAGATAGAGATTCTGGTTTTGATTATTTTGGCATTGATAATCTGGCTCAACAGATCAGACAAGTTGTTCAGGAGCCTGTTAGCTTAGCAACTACACCTATCAAAGGAGAGTCATACTGCAAAAAAAAAGAAGTTTTAAGACTGTACTCTGAATGGTTTAGTTCTGAGACTGAGAAGAATGAAAATCTTAATCTAATAGTTCCTCTACCCTGGCAAGGTAAAAAAACATTAAAAATTGAGCATATAAGACTAAGCAATCTTCACGGTTCAAGAGGAATGTCAGTTGATATAGATCTTGTAGGTAGAGTTGTTAATGTAGATGATTATGGGGCTAATGGGGATTCTATGGCAAAGATACAAAGTAATTTGCCTGATAATTTTGAATTAAGATACAAACGTACTTAATCATCACTTTCTTTATTTTTCTCACCAACAACTTTAAAAAGCATTTTTTCAATTAAGGTATATCAGAAAATGGCAGACAAAGAATCACAATTTGACAAGATAAAGAGAATCAACAAGTATCAAAAGAATATTAGGAATATTGCAACATCTGCACACATTCACCATGGTAAAACTGCTTTGACAGACAATCTTCTTGCCGCATCAGGTTACATGGCTTCAAAATCTGCAGGAGATCTTGAGGCAGGAATGGCAACATGGCAGCACTCTGACGAGCAGGAAAGGCTTATGACTGTTGACGCTGCAAATGTTTCAATGGTCCACGACTATCATGGGGAAGAATATTTAATTAATTTAATTGACACCCCCGGACACGTTGATTTCTCTGGAAATGTTACAAGAGCCATGAGAGCAATTGACGGAACTATTGTTCTTGTCTGCGCTGTTGAAGGAATAATGCCCCAAACAGAAACAGTGGTCAAACAAGCATTGAGGGAAAGAGTGAGGCCGGTCTTGTTCATAAACAAAGTTGACAGATTAATAAAAGAATTAAAGTTGACTCCGGAGCAAATGCAGCAAAGATTTGTTGAAATTTTCCACGAATTCAACGAATTGATAAGAAAAGTTGCTGAAGGTGAATTTAAAGAAAGTTGGGCTGTTGACATAAAAGATGGAAGTGTTGCGTTCGGATCGGCAAGAGAAAACTGGGCGATGTCTGTTCCATTCATGCAGAAAAAAGGAATTAATTTCAAAGATATTTTAGCACTTTATGAAATGACTGAAGAAGATAGAAAAGAGTGGTGTTGGAAGAACGCACCTCTTTATGAGGTTCTTTTGGACATGGTAGTAAAGCATCTTCCAAACCCTGTAGAGGCCCAAAAATACAGAATTCCAAAAATATGGCATGGGGACTCTGAAACCACTTTCGGAAAAGATTTGAAGGATTGTAATCCAAAAGGAGAAATCGCTTTTGTCATTACAAGAATTGTTATTGAGCCAAGGTCTGGAAAAGAAATTTCTGCTGGAAGACTTTTTTCAGGGACGCTAAAGTCTGGAACAGAAGTTTATCTTAATCTCGCGAAACAAAGACAGAAAATACAGCAGCTGTTTGTCTATAATGGGATAAAGCCTGAACAAATTGACGAAATCGTTGCAGGAAATGTTTTGGCCATATCAGGAATTGCAGGCGAAGCTGGAGAGACCATCACACTTGAACCAGAAACTCCATTTGAAGAATTGAAACATATTTTTGAGCCAGTTATTACCAAAGCCATTGAAGTTGAGAAAACAGCTGATCTTCCAAAGCTTGTTGAAATATTGAAAAAAGTTGGAAAGGAAGATCCATCAATAAAAATTGAAATCAACGAGCAGACTGGAGAAAATCTTATGTCTGGAATGGGAGAATTGCATTTAGAGATTATTGAAAACAGGATAAGGACTGAAAAGGGGCTTTCAATAAAAACTTCCTCGCCAATTATTGTTTACAGAGAAACAGTTTTAAAAAAATCCGACGCTGTTGAGGGAAGAAGTCCTAACAAACACAATAGTTTCTTCATGAAAGTTGAGCCATTAGAAGATGATGTTTATCAGGCGATAAGGAATGGAGAATTAAGAGAAGGAAGAATAAAAAAGAAAAGCCAGGAAGTCTTTGATGTGCTTTCAAAAATAGGATGGGATGGAGATTCAATAAGAGGCGTCAGAGATATTTACAAAGGAAACATGTTGGTTGATGAAACGAGAGGAGAAGTCCATCTTGGTGAAGTAATAGAAATGGTTTTGGACGCATTTGAAATGGTGATAGACCAAGGGCCTTTGGCAAGAGAGCCTTGTATGAAGATGAAAATTTCTTTGGCAGATATAAAACTACACGAGGACGCGATCCACAGGGGTCCTGCACAGGTTTATCCTGCTGTAAGAGAGTCAATCAAAGAAGCAATGAAAGAAGCTTCACCGTCAATGTTTGAGCCTATTCAAGTCCACATAATAGAAGCGCCAACTTCATTTTTAGGAGAGGTAAATAAGTTAATATCCAGCAAAAGAGGACAGCTTTTAGATGTGAAGCAGGACGATGCTGGAGTCACAATCGAAGCAAAACTTCCCGTCGCTGAAATGCTTGGATGGAGTTCTGATTTGAGATCTGCAACAGAGGGAAGAGGAGTTTCATCTTTATCTGATCAGTTCTTCGAGAAAACACCGGCCTCTTTGCAGGACGATGTAATAAGGAAGATAAGAACTAGAAAGGGCTTGAGTGAAAATCAGTAAAACACAATAATCTTTTTAGAAAAGATTGAACAAGACCAACCCATCAAAAGAATTTTTCTAAATAATTATATGATAAAAATAGATGATTTGGTTTTATCAAACGTTTCTGATTTTCTCTAAGAAAAATTCTGGAACAGGTTTAGAGTAAAGTGTCCATGCTCCGCCGATATTTCTTTTGAAGAAATCATTGGTTACTGCTTGTGCTGCTGGTTTTCCGTGAGAATTGTAAAAATCAAAAACCATGTGAAAAAGTGTTCTTGGTTCAACATAAACCTCAAGATTGACTTCTGTTCTCTCCCCTTCTTGCAATCCTCGTCCGAAAGTAAATTCAATGCTCCTTCTTATTTGTTGGCCAGCCCATTTCATTAAAGATATGGTCGCTAAACCCATAACTTGGCAAAAATTGGTCTTGTCTTATCGTTTCAATAAATCCGGCATATCCTGCGTTATTTACATGATTATTCCCGTCAATAACACTTTTACCTAAAATAGTTTGGTCTCTCGTGAATATGTGAGAATACTTGCTAGTATGAACAAGTTTCCAGGAATCCTTGTTTGCGCTTTTTTCAGATCTTGTTTTAGTTTGCATAATTAGAATTCTTAAAGGGTGTTTTTAAATTTTGTTAAAATCAGTATTACCAAAAACTTTATAAACCACAATTTTTTTACATCATTACTTAAATTTTCTACGGAAAATTGATACAAAAAACAAACAAAATGGCAAGAGAAAAACCAAACATGAACGTTGTCTTCGTCGGTCACGTTGACGCTGGAAAGTCAACTGTAGTCGGAAGATTGCTTTTCGATACTGGAGCTGTTACTGAACAGGAAATGGCAAAGTTAAAAGCTGAAGCTGAAAAACACGGTAAAGTCGGTTTCGAGTTCGCTTATGTTATGGACAAGATTAAAGAAGAAAGAGAAAGAGGAGTTACAATTGACTTAGCTTATAGGAAGATTATGACCCAGAAATTCCAGATTACAATCATTGACGCACCAGGACACAGAGACTTTGTTAAGAACATGATTACTGGAGCCTCACAGGCTGACTGTGCTTTCCTCGTTGTTGCTGCACCTTCAGGAGTCGAACCTCAGACAACTGAACACTTGTGGCTTTTGAGAACAATGGGAGTCAAGCAAGTTGCTATTGCAATAAACAAGATGGACGCTGTAAATTATGATCAAGCTAGATTCAACAAAGTTAAAGAAGACGTTACAAAGCTTTTGGGCCAGGTTGGAATAACCGCTGCTGCTTATGTCGCATGTTCTGGACTTAAAGGAGATAATGTTAAGAATAAATCTGCAAACATGTCTTGGTACACTGGGCCAACAATATTAGAGCAATTTGATTTGTTCCCACAACCAGAGCTTCCAACAGAACTTCCAATGAGAATGCCGGTTCAGGATGTTTATGAAATTACAGGAATAGGAACTGTTCCAGTAGGAAAGATTGAAACTGGAAGGATGAAAGTTGGAATGAAAGTCAAAGTATTGCCTGGAAGAACAGGAAAAGGAATTGATGGCGAGATAAAAACAATAGAAGCTCACCACGAATCACTTCCTGAAGCACTTGCAGGAGATAATGTCGGAATAAACGTAAGAGGAGTTGGAAAGAAAGATATTGCAAGAGGAGATGTTATATGCGCAGCTGACCACCCAGTTCCAATCGTTGAGGAATTCATTGCACAGATTGCAGTAATAAACCACCCAACTGTTTTGGCTAAAGGTTACACACCAGTATTTCACGTTCACACAGCACAAGTGCCATGCCAGTTCACTGAGCTTATAGCACAGATTGATCCAAAATCAGGGCAAGTCATAAAGGAAAATCCTGACTTCTTGAAAAATGGAGACGTTGCTAAAGTAAGAATAAAGCCTCAGGGAAACCTTGCTTTGGAAACACAGAAGAACAACCCATTCATGAGTAGATTCGCTGTAAGAGATGCTGGTTCAACTGTTGCTGCAGGCGTCTGCATTGAGATTGTCAAACAGAAGTAATTCTTTGAAAAATGAGGAGCATACTATATCTTGAAAATGGAAGTCCTTTGGATGCTGCTTTAACTGCAGGTTATAATCACGGCAGATTTGATTATGAAGTAATTTCTGACCCAAGCGAATTGAGAAGCAGACTCGCTAATGGCAACAATGGAGAAATTTTAGGAGTGGTTATTGGAAATTTAGATGAGCGAAACTTAGACATTTTGGGACTATCAAAGAAAAAGGGCCTGAGAACAGTTGCATTGGCCGGTGAGAGATTAAGAGAAGCTGTAAAAACAACTGCACGGGATCTTGGGGCAGTAGTAATAGAAAAACCATTTGAAAGAAATGTCGGTCTTTTGCTGCAATTCACTGCTGAAATAACAAAGATGGTTGAAGAAAATTAATTCATATTCTCAATATCAGTAATGCTTAAAAAGCTGATTTTATTATGTATTTTATGTTAAAAAGAGAGACGACAAAAAGTGATATGTCTAAGAGTGAGATTGAAGCTTTCTTGAAAGGCAAAGGAGATTTTGTGCAAGTAGACCATTTGACGCGAATGGTCAAGGAAAAAGATTTAGCGACAGATAAGAAGAAATTTTTGTATATGAAACTTGCTGAGCTTTATGATAAAAAAGGTATGTTTGTCGAGGCTGCCAAAATGTACAATAATGTTTCTATTCTTTCAACGACTTTTAAAGACAAAGTGAATGCACACATGAAAGAAGTTGAATTTTATGTCAAGGGTGGAGATTTGATGATGCTTGACGAAGCTTTGAAAAAGGCCCTTGGAGAAGCACCGCTAAAAGAAAGAGAGGGGCTTTTTTCTGCTGTGAAAGATTTTTGCAAAAGACAGGCAGAAGTTTATGTCAAAGAGAGAAGAAGGGCAAATGCAATAAAAATTTATGAAAAACTTTTGCAGATGAGACTTTCTGATTCTGAAAGACAGGACATAAAAAGCAAGTTAATGGCCCTTTACGAACAGACCGGAAAGATAAAAGAATATTTCACGATAAAAGAGAACAAGACGACGAGAGGAGAGCAAAGAAGAACTGAAAGGCCTGCTGCCAAACCTGCATCTAGTGATGAATGGGATTTGGATAAAGAGTTGGGGTTGTGAATAGTTTTTTATAGTAGAATTCTTTTGAAAGATAATGAAGGCTAGAGATTTTAGAGTATACATTCCTAATGAAATTAGAAAACCATTAATTTGGTTTATAATTGCTTCAATAGTAGGAATAGTATGGCAATCAATAAAAAACCATCATTTAGTGTTTGTTAATTTTTTCTGGAAAAATTATACAAATTCAATTAATATTCTTGGACAATCTTTACAAGCAGGACTTTTTTTAGGTTTTAAGATTGTATTTATTGTTCTTTTAGAAATTTTCTATTATGTTATAATGACTGTATGTTTTTTGATAATAATCTACCACTTAATTCTTACTTTAAACAAAAAAAACACTCAAAAAATTTTTGTGTATTTAGTTATTATAATAGGACTAGTGATACTATTTAGTTATGTCCAGCAACATAGTAGTATCTCTGCCTCAAAAAATACATGCCCTGAAGGAATTATACCTGACAAATTATTAATCACTGAAAATAAGATACCGACGCTTACACTAAGTTTAACGTCAGGAAATACTTTTACACAAGCTGGATCAGTTACTCCATCTTGGAATGATGGAAGCCCTATAGAATACGACTTTTTTAATCCACCATGTCATCAAGGTTCGTCAGAAGGAGAAAATATAAATTATTTTTATTGTAGTTTTGATTATTCAAAATCTGTTACTAATGTTTCAAATGAGGGTACAATAGGAAAAACAACAAATACATATTATAAAATAAACCTTATTATGGGAAGAGATAATTCTAATGACGCAGTGGTCTTTAATAATCCCGTAGCATCTTTAGTTTATTACAAAATTAATTCTGCTACTTGTTTTAAGCAATAACTTGTGACAAACTATCTCATTCATAAAGTTTATATATTAGTGCTGCCTCAGAAAGATATGATAATAAAAAGGAGGTACACTTATTCTGGATTGTAGAAATCTTTAAAAGGATGCTATACTGGTTTTTAAAATGGCTTTAAAAAATATTAGGTTGGGCAGGGCAGAAAACTTGTCTGATGAGAAAAGGAAAGAATTTTCACTTCCAAAAGAAGGACTTATCATAATTGAAAGTCTAAACCCTGATTTGAGAGAAAATATTATAGCAATTAAAGGGGGAGGAATAAGAGAGTACCTTCGAAGTAAAGGCAATTTTTTAGAAGTTGCTGAAAAAGATTAACTCATTTTCTTGTTAAACTTAGATGATTACAATTATCCCCTCTATTGAAGTTATGAAAGCTAATGTTGATAATAATATTCAAAGTAGTGGTGGTGAATTAAGAAGGGTGGCCTTTGATGTATCTACGGACTTGATGAGTTTAGGCGATGTAGATGTTTTAATTGAGGGCATTTTATACGAAAAAATTATTGAACCAAAACTTCTTCCAGACCACAAAGTATTTTTTGAAAAAACTTATCGTATTGATAATTCTGCAAGAGGAGTTACTGATTATAATATTATTCAAGCAATAAGATGGGTGGCTGAATCAGAATCTAATTCAAGAAAGGTTATTATTTTAAGCGAGAATGAAGGAGATTTTGAGAGTATTTGTGACGATAAAATAAGATGTTTCAAGCCAGCAAGATTTATAGAACTTGTTGAAAGAGCAAAGTTACTTCACAAAGCAAAAGTATTCTCAACGATAGATGACTCTTTGATGGCGATTTTATTCGTTTTAAAGCAGTAATAATAAACAACAGAAACCACAAACCTTAAAAAAGCTCCACGCTTCATAGACGCAGGAAAATATCATCATATTATCACATCACTTTCACACTCACATTCATTTCTCGTGAGACAGTTTAAGTCAGTTAGTTAGTAAACGCGGTATTTTTCTAGAAATCATAGATTTCAAATTAAATAAACATAGGAGAAAACATGGCAAAAATAAGCCCGGTATCGATAAAATACATGATTCATGCGAATTTTATTGCCGAAGGCGCTTTGGAAAAACCAGACATAATTGGGGCCATATTTGGACAGACAGAAGGTCTTTTGGGATCTGATCTCGAAATGAGAGAGCTTCAGAAAGAAGGGAAAATCGGAAGAATTGAGGTAGAGCTTGAAAGAAGCGACAAGAAGACCACTGGAAAAATAATGATTCCAACTGCCTTGGACCAGTCTGAAACGACATTGATAGCTGCTGCTGTGGAGACTATTGAAAGAATAGGACCTTGCGATTCCCAGATTGAAGTCACGAAAATCGAGGACGTAAGAGGCAGCAAGAGAGAATACATAATTGACAGAGCGAAAAAACTTATGCAGGGACTTCAAGAAGGAACAAACAGCCGAGAGATAACAACCCAGATAAAAGAGTCAACCAAGATGGCTGAACTCAGAGAATATGGAGAAGGAAAACTTCCATGTGGAGATTTATCTGACCCAGAAGTTATCGTTGTTGAAGGAAGAGCAGATGTTTTGAACTTGCTTAAGAATGGGGTCAAGAATGTCATCGGAATGAACGGAACAAAGCTTCCTGAAGAGATCAAAGGACTAAGCAATGAAAAGGACATTATTTTATTTATAGACGGCGACAGAGGCGGAAAACTCATTGCACAGAATGTCATTGACAACGCAAAAGTCAAATACATATGTGTTGCGCCTGAAGGAAAAGAAGTAGAGGAGCTTACGGGAAAAGAAATCCTAATGAACCTTAGAAAAAGAGTAACACCTGAAGAATTTTTTTCAAGGGAAAAAAGGAACGGAAGCTTCTCTGGCTTTTCCAGAGGTAATAATCAAAGAGAAGAGAGAAGAGAATATCGACCCCCTCAGAAAAAAGAAATATTGAGTGAAGAAAATCTTGAGCTATTAAAAAAACTTTCAGAAGAGAACCAGGGTTCAAAGCAGGCAATATTACTCGACGAAAATTTCAAGGAAATAAAAAGAATCTCATTGAAAACATTAACATTATTCATAAACAAAAACAGGATTGAACCTGCAATAATCATAATTGACGGAGCAGCCACAACGCCGATAATAAGGGCTGCGGAAGATGCAAGAGTAAAAGTCATAGTAGCGAACAATTTCTCAACGGCTGACACAAATATACAATTGTTCAGTTTGTGAAAAGAGAAGATTTTTAAATGATTTTTTATAAAATACTATACAAAAAATGAAACCACATATGAGACATGTTGTTATAGTAAGATCTGATAACGCAAGAGAATCAAATTACATTGATAAGTTAACAGCGGTTGCAATAGATTATGCAGAGGAACAACAAGCTCATTTGGTGGGATATGATTTGAGGAAAATGCCTGGAAAAGGGATAATAGAATTTGTGTCAGAGACTAGTGAGTTTATTGAAGGTTTAGCAAAAAAATTAAGAGATTTTGATCCTAAAAATACTGTTGAGGTTGACAGCCATCAAGTAGATTTAGAAAATCCTTTTCAGCATAACTGATTAAACACAATAATTCTTAAAAAGGGAGAAAAATTTGAGAAATGATGGTTGATTATTTTCATAGCCTTGAGAATGAACATGTTATAAGATGGTATGATGAGCATTGTTTAATTTCAAATATTAATGGAATGGCTAAAGATTTAGAGTCAAGAGGATATACTGCTGATCCTAAATCAGGATTGTTTTTTAGAAAACTTTTTAGTGAAGAATTTTTGCAAAAGATGAGCCAAACAATAATTGACGTTGGATTTTTAAGACCAACAGATGTGCATTTTCATGAAGATGTAAATGAATTTGTCAAAGTTATTGGTGGGAAAGGTTATGTTTTTTCTAAATATAAAGGGGAAATATCCACACCAGATATTTCTTCATTCAATGAATCGGAAGTTGAAATTCCTAAAGGGAGAAGACATGCATTTAGCCCATCTAGAAACGGCTTCTTAGAATTAAGAGTTGTTTGTGACGGAATTTTAGATTCCAATAAGGAACATTGTGTGACACCTTTTTATGAGTTTGAGGATTGGGAAAAAGTGCATGGTAAGAGAAAGAATTAATCAAAACTTCTTTAAAATTTAGAAACTTCTTCTAGTGAATTCGTAAATGTTTGTTGCCATTACACCAATTCCATTCATAACAGTCGTATGATTTTTTCTGTTCAAAAGAGAAGCAGTTTCGCTAAGAGATAAACCAAGAGAGTTATATGCAAGATAATATGCAGCATTTCTTAAAGACCTGGCTGGCTCTCTTTTATGGTAATCTGTTAAGTCCTCTACACTTATTCCCCCTAACTCGGCAACTTTTGCCAGCAAGTTTTCTTTTGTAACTCTGCCTTGAGGTTCAAGCTCTCCAACTATTTCAATAGCTAATTTTTTTGATTCATCCATAATTGTTCCTTGAGCAGAAGCTTTATAAAATTTTGCCAGCAACTATTTACATGATAAAATTCGGCCCTTCGGGCCTCGGTGGCGTGAATGAGGCAATTTCAAATCTGGAAGAATATCACAAGCTTGGATTAAGAGCATGTGAGATTGCATTCACTTATGGTGTGTACATAAAGGAACAAAAAGTCGCTGAAGAAATTGGCCGAGCTGCAGAGAGACTTGGAATTTATTTGAGCATCCATGCACCTTATTTTATCAATCTAAATTCTACTGAAAAAGAAAAGATAGAAAAAAGCAAAGAAAGGATACTTGATTGCTTGAAAGTTGGGACATGGCTAAAAGCTAAAAGAGTTATATTCCATCCTGGTTTTTATGGGAAGTCTGGAAAAGAAGACACGTACGAAAAAATAAAGAGCGAGATAATTGAAATACAAAAAATAAGGAAAGAAAAAAAATATACTCCAGAATTAGCACCAGAAACAACTGGAAAAGTGAATGTTTTTGGAAGTCTTGAAGAAATACAGAAACTTGTTGATGAAACTGGGTGCAGTTTTTGTATTGATTTTGCACATATTTTAGCCAGAGAAAAAGATTACAATTTTGAAAAAGCCGCAAAGCTTTTTACCAAAGAAAAAGAATGGCATATCCATTTTTCAGGTATTGAATATGGTGAAAAAGGGGAGAAAAAACACAAAGAAACTGCTGAGCCAGAAATAAAAAAACTTTTAACAAGCCTACCTAAAAGCAACAGTTATATAATAATAAATGAAGCTCCAAATCCCGTCGCTGATGCAGTAAAAAGCCTTAAGGTTTATGGTAAGTTATAACAATCAGTGAAAACCTGATTTTAAGCCACTAAATGTCAGTACTTTCAGTGCTAGTGTAACTCCATCATTACAACAACACCATAAAGTTTATAAATCATTTTTAGGTCATACTTTTAACAAAGAATAAAGATTCTTTGTGCAATTAAATCTAATGAAACAAACAATGGAAGCCAAAAAATATTTGGTTTCTTTCCTAGCGGTTGTGGCAATATTGTGCGTAATTTCTAGCGTAAGTGCTGACAACTTGGGTGACGTTACAAGAGTTGATGTAGATGGTGCTACTGTCTATGGAACCTCTTTAACTGACTTAAGTGTACAAGCTGGCGACACTGTGAAAATTGATGTGTGGTTTACTGCAAATCAATATGATCAGGACGTTGTAATAAACGCTGAAATTAAAGGACATGGCTCTAATGTTAATGTTGATTCAAATCCCTTCAACGTTGAAGAGAACAAGAGTTACAAAAGAACATTGACACTAGTAGTACCAAACGAGCTTAAGGATGATTTGAGTAACGACTTTAGCCTTAAAATAAAGGTTGAAGGAAAAGATCACGAAAGTGATGAAATTTCGATACCTCTTTACATCCAAAGAACTCCTTACGATGTTGCTATAAAATCTGTAAGTGTTGATCAAACATTGAAAGCTGGAGAAACATTCCCAGTTCAGATTGTTTTGAAAAACATTGGTTACAATGACTTAAACGACCTTTACGTAACAGCTAAAATAGCCACTCTTGGAATTCAAAAGAGCGGTTACTTTGGAGACCTTGTTGCAATTGAGGGTTGTGTTAAAGGCGATTCAGCTGTAAATAACTATGGCCTTGATATAAACAGAAAATGTGTTGAGGACAAGACTGACAGCGTAAGCGCTACATTGAATCTAGAATTACCATACGACGTTCAAGCTGGTAAGTACAACCTAGAATTGACTGTCCAAAACGAAGACACTACATCAACACAAAATGTTGAAGTTGTTGTCCAAAACGATTTTGACAGCACTGTTTTCAAATCTGGAAACAGCATCTGGCTTGTAAACCCAACTGACAGCGTTATTGGTTACAGACTTGTTGCAGAATCACCGGCTACACTAAGCGATACAATCGTTTTCGTGCCTGCTGGCGGAAGTAAAACTGTTACAGTTGATCCAAACACAAGCGGAGAATATAACTTCAAAGTTAATGTTTTCAGCTTGAAAGGTGAAACCCTAAACTCAATAGAATTTAGCGGAAACACATCTGGAAAGACAGAAACAGAATCAGCAACAAAGACTAGCCCAATTGTTATCTTAACAGTTGTACTTGCGATAATCTTTATCGTATTGTTAATTGTTTTGATAGTATTAATTGGAAAGAAACCTGAAAAATCAGGAGAATTTGGAGAAAGTTATTACTAAAATCTTTTATTTTTAACTTTTCTTTTTTTATTTTTATTTACTCTTTTTTATTTTTTACAAAGTGCGGGAGCTCTGTTAAACGAACTTCACGAAAACAAATCCTGGAACTTGTTCCAGGATTGACAAACCTTCTTTCGATTTTTTGAATGAAACTAAGTTTTGCATATTATCAGAGCCAAGAGGAGCAACAAGGATGCCTTCATCATTTAATTGGGCCAGCAGAGCATCAGGAATAGAAGTAACTGCTGCGCTGATTAAAATCCTGTCAAATGGGGCTTTTTCATACATGCCGAATCTACCGTCACCGTAAAGAGCCTGGACATTTTGATATTTGTACAAAGGTTTTTTTGATCTTTCAACCAAATCTCTTATTATATCTAAACCGTAAACTTTTCCATTTTCGCCAACAATTTCCGAGATTAACGCCAAGACATAACCAGAACCGCATCCAACTTCCAAAACTTTTTGGTCTTTTTTTAGGTGCAATAAGTCTAACATCACTGCGATTGTATGCGGCTGTGAAATTGTCTGACCATGACCAATCGGCAACGCATTGTCATCATAAGCCAAGAATTTGATCAATTGCGGGAGAAATTTCTCTCTATCAACTGTAGAAAAAGCGTTGACGATTTTCTCAGAAAAACCCTGTTTTCTTAAAGAATCCAAAAGTTCGCTTTTGTCCATCGATTATAGAAGACGTTCAGATATAAATAAATTGTTATAGTTTCAAACTTACGATTTTACTAACTCCCTCGTGCATACGACGGAAACGAAGTTTACGAAGTCATGACTATAATTTAAGGCTCACTATTTTAGAAACTCCTTCATGCATACTGACACCATAAAGAGTTGTAGCTTTTGAAATAACCTCATCATTGTGAGTTATTATTATATACTGGCCTTTCTGCATGTACTTATTCAGCAATCCTGCAAGTCTCTCTGAGTTTCTTTTGTCTAACGCGGCGTCAATTTCATCAAGAATATAGAATGAATAAGGCTTATACTCTTGAATTGCAAATATCAAAGAGAGTGCAATTAGAGTTTGTTCTCCCCCCGAAAGAGATTTTACATCGAAATATTTTCCATGTCCGGTTTTGACAATTATATTAACCCCCCCTTCAAAAGGTTCTTTTCTGTTTTCCAACTCAAGTGAAACCTCTCCCTTAGGACTTAGTTGAGAGAAATTTCTTGAGACAGTTTCGTTCAATGAATCAATAGTCTTGAGGAAAGTTTTTTTCTTCTTGACATCAATCTCATGAATTATTCTCATTACTCCTTCTTTCTCTTTTGTTATTATGTCAACTTTTTCCTGGACAGTATCGTATTCTTTTTTGACAGAATCATAAACTTCAAGCGACCTTAAATTGACAGTTCCAAGATTGGATAGAGTGTCTTGCGCGCTGCTCAATCTTGACAAAAGAGATTCTTTGGGAGCTTTGATTAATTCTACATCGGGAAAACCGAGCATTTCCGTCTCTAGGTTTTCAACCATTGCATCAAATTTTGCCTTTTCTATTTTAAAGTCATTTATATTTATCTCAACATTGTGCAAATCATTTTGCTTTTTTGAAATTTCAATCTCTGTGTCTCTAACCTTTCTTTGCAATTCATCTCTTTGAGAAAGCAAAGACTCGAATTTTTTTGTAAGCTCTTCTTCCTGTTTTCTTTTTTTAGCCAAAATTTCTTCGTTTTCTTCCAAATCTTTTTTTACAGCATCAAGCTCTTCTCTTATTTCTGATTCTTCCCTTACCAACTGCTTAAGAGAGATTTTTGATCTTTCAAGCTCTCTTTGTTTAAATGAAATCTCTGACGTTACTGTCTCATCACTTCTTATTGATATTTCCTGAAACTCAACTCTTGCAGTCTCGCATTTCTGTTCTATGCTGGAATTTTGTTCTATATTCTCCTCTAATCTTTTCCTTATTTTTTCTAACTCAGTAATCTCACTCTTCAGACTCTCTGTTTTGTCACGAAGAACTTTAACCTGATCTTTTTTTTCGTTTATCGAAGAAATCTTTATCAAATCAGCTTCTCTTTTGGATGTTTCAATGGAAATTTGCTCGCTGTCTTTAATTATGAAATCCCTTTTTTTGTAAACTTCTGAAAGTTCTTTGTCGACTTCCTCAATCTGTTTTTTAAGGAGAGTTATTTTTTCTTTTACTTCTTTGTCTATATTATGAACATGATCTTTGGTAATTTTACTTTTACATATCGGACAGACATCCATCTTAGCGATATTTGACACCAGAGAGCCCTGTTTTTCTATCTCATACTCTTTTGTTGAAGATGACTTTTCAAGTTCTTTTTCCCTTTTATTAAGTTCCTCTAACATTGTTTTTTTCTCAGAGAGAGATATTCTCAAGGATGAAAGCAAATTGGCGTCGCTGTTTCTGTCAAAAAGTTCGTGAGACAAAGATTTCATCTGGTTTAGAAGGAAATCTGATTCTGTCGAGTAGCTTTGGAACAAGCTTTTCTTATCATCTATTCTGTCTTTGATTGACTTAAACTCTGATTTATAAGTATAAAATTTTTTTCTTTGGTCTTCAAGGACCTCAAGCTCACGTTTTTTTGCCTCCAAAGCTCTTTGGCTTCCCTTGGCAACATCAACTCCAGAATCTTTTTTCAAATCTTTTATAGAAGACTCATTTTCTTTTATGCTTTCTTCCAGATCATGCTTTTGTTTTAAGATATTTGAAATTTTGTTCTCAAAATTTTCTATCCTTACCGAAGTTCCTGCAATCTCTGCCCGGATATTGGCAATCTCTTGATTCAGTCTTTCCTGTTCTAAACCGGTCGATTTTTGTATTTCAGAATTTATGGAACTTATCTTAGACTGAAAATTATCTATTGAAGCTCTTAGAACGGATATTGCTTTCCTTGAATTTTCGAGCTCTTTGTTTTTCTTTTCAATTTCTGAAGTTATCCTTTCAACTTCTTTTTTGTTTTTTACAAGATCAGAGTTGATTATACTTGCCTTGAATTTTTTTATATCCTCCTCGAGCTTTTTAAATTTCAAAGCCTGCTGTCTTTCTTTTTCAAGATTTGCTAAGTAAGCAGTTCTTTCTCTTAATATCGCCTGGACCTCTTTCAATTTCTCTTCGGTTCTTTCTAGTTCCTTAAGAGATTTTTCTTTTCTAAGTTCATAGACTGAGATTCCTGAAACTTCCTCGATTACCTTACGTCTCTCTTCTGTGTGCATGTTTACAAAATTCTGGATTTCCCCTTGCAAAATTATGTTAAACCCGTTTGGATCTATTCCTGCCTGGGCCAAAAGAGCGAGTATTTCCTGCCTGGTTTTCGTTTCGTCATTGATTTTATAGATACTCTGACCATTCCTTCTTACAATTCTTTTTATTGAAATTTCTTTGGAATTTATTGAAAATGTCTCGTCAGAATTATCAAATACCATTTCGACAATTGCTTCTTTGGAAGGTGAGGCCACTTTAGAACCCAAAAAAATCAAGTTGTGCGCTTTTTCAGCTCTCATCGACTTGATGCTTAATCTTCCAAGAGCAAAGCATAAAGCATCTGAAATGTTTGATTTTCCTGAACCATTCGGACCAAGAACTACATTAATTCCCTGAGTGAAAGGTATTTCTATTTTTCTTGGGAAACTCTTGAATCCATGCATCACTAATCTTTTTATGTAAGCCATTGTAAGATATACAAAGTGTACAATAAGAAGAAATAACTCTTATTTTTAAAGGTTTTTTGGAAGTGTAAACGCGGCTTCAAAACTCGTTCAATTTTTTCTGCTCTTTAAAAGCCACAGAATTTTTCCAGGTTGCCCAGCTTTTCCTTATTATTCCATGATCTTTAAACTCACTGCCATGATTTTCAATGAATTTTTTTGTCAGAGGATCTGAAGAATAACCAGAACCGACTTTGCTCCCGTATTTTTTCTTTATATCATCCATTTCTTTTTCCCTTAATGATTTGGCTATTATAGATGCTGCTGAGACTGAAATGTGGTTCACGTCTGCCTTGTGCTCACAAGAAATTTCCAAATTTGAAAGGTTTTCTATTTTAGACTTCAAAAAATCTGTCCATTTGGTTATATTGGTTGAAGGACAATCAACAATGACTTTTATTTTTGAAAATCCTTTGTTTATCCTGTTGATTATTTCCGCACATGCCAAAGCCTCCAATTCATTAAGATTTATTCTGAACTCATCTGTCCCGTCAATCTGCTCGGGGTAAACTACAACCACTTCAAATGTCTCAGCCTTTTCTTTTATTGTCTCAACAAGAATTTCTCTTCTTTTTTGGGTTAACTGCTTACTATCCTTAACGCCTAATTTTTTGAATTCCTTTGAGGCTTCATCATTGATTAAACAACCTGCAAGAACCATTGGACCTATGACAGGACCCCGGCCCGCATCGTCAATTCCTAATGTTAACATAAATGGGAAAAATGCTTTTCATTTTTAAACTTAATTAGTCTCTAGAAAATGTACTAAAATAACTTTAAAAAGATTGAATTTATAAAAGTTAATCAAGCCTACTTCGCATAACGGTATTGCACGGCCCTGGAAAGGCCGACCCTTCGGGGTGCCCAGGTTCGACTCCTGGAGTAGGCGTTTTACTTTAACTTATCTAGAACATAAATCTTTTTAAAGAAATTAAATTACAGAAAGATATGGACTCAACTGATTTTGGAAAGTTGCCCGCCGTTTCTGAAGAAGACTATGCTAATGCTATAAGAGTATCTAGAAAAGTTATATTTGAGTCTGTTGGACTAAAACAAAAAGAAACAGTCCTAATTATTACAAACCCAGATTATGACGTTGACACTATTTCACGTTCCCTTTATCACGCCTGCATTGAGTGCGAAGGTAAACCAACAATTATATACCAACCATCCAAAACTCAGTCAGATTTTAGAGAATTCGCTGTTCAGCAGGCATTTTTTTCTAACCCTGATGTTTGGATATCCATAAGCAAAAACAAACTTGGAAAAGATGAGCTTGGACTAAAAGGACATGTATATAGAGGACCGAGAGGAGGTGTGGGATCTGAATATCAACACGTTCTTGTAAGTGAAGGAACTTCAAGGGCCTTTTGGTCTCCAGGGATAACATTAGACTCATGGATAAGAACAGCAGATATAGACTATACTAAACTTGAAAAAGATGCGGATAAAATTCATAAATTATTAACTAATGCGAGCTCAATAAGGATTACCTCTAAAGCAGGAACCGATTTAACAATTAATCTTGAAGGTAGAGTTGCTTTCAAAGATGATGGAAACTATCGCTCAAAGGGTGTAAAAGGAGGCAATATTCCTGCAGGAGAAGCTTTTATTTCTCCAGTCAATGAGACTGCAGAAGGTATTGTTGTTTTTGATGGAGTTATTTCTGCTTACGATAGAGCGATAATTGTTAAAAATCCAGTGCAGATGGGTATTAAAGGAGGATATGTTCAACTTGAATCAGTTAGCGGTGCTGGAGAAGAAGCATCAAAAGTCAGAGAATCTTTAGAAATGGGAATGGCAAAATCAAGAGAGTTAGGAAAGCCAGAAGGATTTATCAAAAATAGTCTTCATATTGGAGAGCTAGGAATTGGTCTTAATGAAAAAGCAAGATTAGTAGACAGTATGTTAGAAGCGGAAAAAGTAAGGGGAACAATACATCTTGCATTTGGAAGTAATTATGACAACGATGCTGAGGCATCCACACATTACGATAACGTCATGAGAAATCCTACAGCTGTTTTAAAAATTTTGGGCAAGGAAGTCATGCTGATGGAAGAAGGAGAGTTGGTTGGGCTCTTAGATTAAAGTTTTGTTTCAATCGTCACATTTTTTAACCCCAATTCACTAATTCAGTCATGAAAAAAGGGGTTTATATTCTTGCAATAATTTTAGTACTTACTGCAAGTTTTGCTTCAGCTTCTTATGTCTGTTCTGATGGAAACAATCTTTCAAAAAGCAGGGAAGAGATAGATTTATGGAAGAGCAGAAATTTGAATGGGGTTTACGCTGGACTGACGAGAGGAATAGAAACTCCAGTAATAAAACAAATGGAGGCAAGATTGCTGTTAGACTCAAGAAGTTTTACACTTACAGATAATAGCATAGTTGAAGGAGAATTTGTTGATTTAACAAAATATAATGTCAGCCTAGTGAATTCAACATTCAGTTATGCGGCTATTCAGATAAATTCAGAAACAAAAGCGGTTGACGTTGGAGAAATAGCAACTATGGGGGGCTACAAAGTTTTCCTTGCAAAATCTACTGGAGATTTTCCTGGAACAGGAAGCGTGACTGTCATGGTTGGAAAAGATGAGCTTATTCTGCCAAATTCCAATGCCACCATCATAACTTTTAATAATCAAAAATTCGTTTTGCAACTGTTTTCTGCATCTCAAAGCAGCGCCATCATTGATATTAGCAAATGCGTGAATGAAAGCGCAGTAATAAATTTTGTTGCAGATGTGCCCGTCCAAACGCAAAACACAGTCAACGCAACAAATGCTTCAGTCAACAATCAGACGTTGAATGCGTCGGATACCGGTTTGAACTCCAACACCAATGATTCGAATATTAATTCATCTCAAAACGCTACTGAGACAAATGGCAGTGCACAAAAAGCCGTGAGTGTAGAAGATAGCACAACAAGAACAGTAAAAGTGGCCGTCTACATAACTTTAGGATTGTTTGCTATAATTGGGATATTTTTATTTGCTAAGTACATGAAAAACAAGAGACTAAGAGAAATGCCTATTCAGACTAATATTTAGGGAAAAAACCCCTCTACAAACATTTTTAAACCCGAGATATTTTTCTGTCTTAACTTTAAGACTAGTTCTTAAACAAATAAAACAACAGGAGTTAAAAATGGATAGATTCGATAATCGAAGTAAGGGAAGATTCGGCGGCGGTAGCAGAAGTGGCGGATTCGGCGGAAGTTTTGGCCCAAGAGAAATGCACAAAGCTGTCTGCTCTGAATGTAAGCAAGATTGTGAAGTTCCTTTCAAACCAACAGAAGGAAAACCAGTTTATTGCAAAGATTGTTACCAAAAACATAAGAAATTCTAATTATTAATAGTTAGGATTTTCTTCTTGATTCTTTTATATTTTTTATACTTAATGCCAGGAAAGAAAGCAGCAATGTTCCGATTCCAAAAACAAGGAAAACGAACTTAAGAGGGAGAAGCAACAGGACAAGAGCCGGAATGAATTGACCGGCAAGATGGCCTATTTCTAGGGAAGTGTTGTGAGCTGAATAAAACCTAAGATGCTCTTTTCCTTTGACAATATCAAAGAAATATGATTCTGTGTTTGGTTCCAACATAGCAAGGCCTACGCTTGCTAAAGTGATTGCGCCCATTATGAAGAATATGTTCTGGTAAAAGATAAAGCAAAGCAGAGACATTATTGCTGGGATTAAAAATCCTAAAAAGAAAAATTTCTTGTAGCCTAGTCTTCCGGCCATTTTTCCGAATGGATATTCTAAAAATATCAAAGGAATTGTTATTGCAGCCAAAAACACTCCCACCCAAAATTCTGGAAGCTTTTTTATTATGAGCAAAGGAAGATAGACATAAGACAATGACCACCAAAATGTTACACCCGCCCTTAAAAGATATGACTTAACTCTTGCCTTATCCTTGAAAAAAGCGACGAAATTTTTGAAAACGTTCCCATCAACTCTTTTCTTTCTTCCGCCATGATTAATTTTTAAAAAATGAATCAACAACATTGAGATAAGTATTACTAAAGAAGCTGCAAGGAAAACAGATCTTAGGCCAAGATAAAAGATCAGGGGGATAATCAGCAGGGAACCTATTGTGAAAGATAGGTTTGAAAGAGAGTAGATGTAGCCTTCATTTTTTGAGAGAGTTTTTCTTTTGGAATTTTCCTTGACTAGCAGACCCATTGCGGATATTCTTACTGTGGATATTACAGAGATTATAGCTGCCAAAGCCAAAAATAAATAAAAATTTCCTATGAAGTAATATAAGAAATAACCAACAACTGAAAATATTAATGATTTTATCGTCAAGCTATATTTGTCGGAAGATTCAATAATAGGAATTATCAAAAAGAAAGAGAGAAAAGATACCACTATCAAAAAAGAAAATGTCAGCCCGACTTTTGCTTCACTGTGTAAAAACGAATTTATGTACAAAGCCATGACGCTGCTTGTCAAAGCAAACGCTATAGTCAAAATAAAAATCACGAAACCTAATTTTTTTATCGGCTCTCTTTTTCCAAAAGCTATAGGCCTCTTTAGCATGCCATAAAAAAGATTTGTCAGTTATTAAAGTTTTAGAAAGGGAGCTCTAATGTCATCAAGTCAGTCATAAACTCTGCTTCGGATGGGCTTATACCTGCCAGTGCTTTAGTCCACTCTTCATGTTTTTTATCTTTTATTACTAAAAATGGAAATGGAACAACGGGGATTCCATTCACTGTTACATCGCTTGGAAATTTATATTTTATTTTTTCAAATTCTTCTGGGTTTTTGAACCCAAGTTTTTTCAGAGTTTCATCTGTATAGGCAATGATATCATTCTGACCTCGTGATTTGAACTTAACTCTAGAACCATTTTCTTGATTATCCATAGCGACATAAGTATTGCTGTAATTTACCCCATGAGCATATATTTCATAAATTACTCTGGCCGGAAGAGAGACTCCGTATTTAACCTGCGAACAAAGTGAGGCTGTTAACTCTTCTAGTGATTTTGTTTTGAAATTCGCATCCAAGTCTTTTACGCAATGCCTAAATATCTCAAACTCCAATTCAGGAATATGGCCTTCAACCACCATTGAACGCAAAGTTGATCTATATTTACCAAGTTGCAAAATTTGAAGTTTAAGGGGCTCACCCGTTTCACAACCTTTTACTTCCTTATAATGTCTTTCATCAATTACTAGATCCTGCTAAATTATTTCTTCCCTGCCCGTAAACAAATTAATTTGGGGGCTGATGAAATTCCTGTTTGTCAATTCACCGCCGTAAATTCCTTGGGCGATCAATTCAAAGAAGAAGCCCAAGTTTTCATTTAGTTGTCTTTGACTATAAAAGCCCTGAAAAGATATTTGTGCTTCTCTTTGTACAATTGGATAAACCAATGTCTTATTCTTCATGTTTATTTCAGGTGCAGAAGCATAATCGTCTAAACCATCAAAAGGGCCACCCCTAACAAATTTATATCTCTCATCCATAAAAAACAGAAGTGCAAAAATAGTTAAAAAAGATTTGTGTTTTTTGAAGGTATATTTAGTTAAGTTTAAAAGAGCCTAAAATCTCAGAAATATGTACAGCGGGGTGGAGCAGCCTGGAGTGCTCGCCGGGCCCATAACCCGGAGGTCGCGTGGTTCAAATCCCGCCCCCGCTATTTTTATAAATTCCTCTTTCTATTGTTTTGCATGGAAAAAAGCTTCTCTGAAAAATGTTACACTGTCCTGCGGAAAGTTCCAAAAGGGAAAGTCACGACATACAAAGAAATTGCTCGCGCTTTGAAAACAAAAGCTTACAGGGCTGTTGGAACGGCCATGAATAAAAATCCTTACGCTCCTGAAGTGCCTTGCCATAGAGTCGTTAATTCTAACGGGAATCTTGGGGGTTTTGCGTCTGGCTGTGAAAACAAAATTAAACTACTTAAAAAAGAAGGGGTCAGAATTGAGAATAATAGAGTGGTTGACTTTGAGAAGGTTTTGTATAAATTCTGACAACAAAAAACCTTATAAGCTATAATTTGTGTTTAATTTCAAGCCACCATCGCATAGCGGTTATTGCAGCGGATTGCTAATCCGCGCCCTTCGGGGCTCCCAGGTTCAATTCCTGGTGGTGGCGTTTATTTTCAAAGAATTTTATAAATCAAATCACCGGTCTGAAGATATACCAAATCTTTCTGCCGCCTGTATTTGGGCTTTTACTTCTGGCATATTTTGATACGCAATTAGAAAATGAGTATATCTTACCAATCCAAAAGCATCTTCGATAGGAATTTTTGATAAATTGACTAATTCTTCCAACATTTTATAACCTTCTTTTTCAATTTCAAATTCTCTACTCCATGTTTTTTTAACTGGTTTTTCCACAGGATAAGAAACAAATCCAACAGCTTTTGCCACTTCTTCAATAGCTTCGGCTAATCTTGGCTTGTCTAAACCATATCCCACAATTGAATTGTTGGTAAAGTTGGACTGATGAATAGAATCGTATTGATCTATAGTTATATCAAATTCAGGCTTAAGTGTCTTAGGATTAAATTTGAAAAGTGCCTTAAAGAGTCTATCTGGTTCTATTCTGCTAGGAGCAACTTCAATGGGCCAACATCCTTTCATTATTTGATCTTCTACCTCTATTAATCTTTCTTCCATAGTTCCAGTTGTTCCTGCAACGACTAATCTTTTGTGTTCGTAAAATACAATATTTCTTTGAAATTCGTCATCCATAAATATGTCTTAATATCCTATGTTTTAAACTTTTCCCCAACAAAAACAGTGAATTTTTAAACTCCAGATTCCTTCGCAAAGCATGAGTCTTACATTAAGCGTAAACATTCTTGCTGTGATTGTTGCAGCCGTAATAAGTTTTATACTCGGATGGTTATGGTATGGCCCTTTATTTGGAAGACAATGGATGAATTCTTTAGGAACAAGAAGAGAGTCGGATAACTCAAAAAAGAAAGGCATGGCTGGAAAGATGGTAACATCTTTGATTGCATCGTTTGTGAGTTTTTACATTGTAGCCATTTTCATAAAAGCCTCAGGAGCAACAACTCTTTTGAGTGGAGCATTTGTAGGAGTATTAATGTGGCTTGGTTTTTTTGTAGTTAAATCTGTTGATGGAGTTCTTTGGGAAAACAAAAAGATGGCATTTTTCTACATAAACATAGCTTATGATTTAGTTAGATTCATAATAATCGCAGCTATCCTTGCTGTTTGGTTGTAAGATTATTTCACAGCAACAAATCTATCTCTTCCATTTTTCTTTGCTTCATATAAGGCTTTGTCAGCCCGAGATTTAAATGATTTTTTGGAATCGTTTTTCCTGAACTGAGTTATTCCCCCACTTACCGTCAAACCATGTTTTTTGAGAAAGTTATCAGAATGAATTGCATTTTTCAGTCTTGAAGAAAGTCTTTTTGCTTTCTCAAAATTTGTTTCTGGAAGAAGAATGAAAAATTCCTCTCCGCCAAATCTTGCAATAACATCTGATTTTCTTACCTGCTTTTGTAAAACTTTAGCGAGCTGTGCGAGCAATTCATCGGCTTTTATGTGTCCATACTTATCATTTATCTTCTTGAAGAAATCGATATCAGTGATAATTAAAGAAAGTTTTTGCTGATCTCGTTTCGCCTTCTCAATTTCCATTTCAAGCTCTGTCTCAAAAAACTTGTGGTTGTAAAGTCCTGTTTTTTCATCGTGAATAGCAAGATCATAAATAAGAGAAAAAGATTCGTCAATTGATTTGAATAAAGAATCAATCTTGCCTCTTAATTTTGGATCTAAAGATACAAGTCTCTTTTTCATATCATTATCCATAATAAGATAATGGGAAAGTAATATTTAAAGCTAGTTATTTGTTGGCTGGAGAAATTGTGACTCTGCCGTTTCCATGATAGATGATTAGTGTTGTATTTGGTGTATTGTATTTATGAGGATTATTATTGTAAGACTCTCTTGATATCCATCCTTCGCTAGCTAGAGAATCACTGACTTGTTTTTCATTCACATTGATGTTTGCTTCTTCCCTCATGATCTTTGCAATTTTCTTGTTAGACAATCCTTGAGATTTCAGCTCGACTGCTCTTTGGCTGAAAGTTTCGCTTCTATTCTCTCCATACATTAGCTTTTTTACAACATTGCTGTCCGATCTCATGTAGCCATCTTTATTCAACCTTGAAGAATCGACATTTTCAAATTGATAACCCTGATTCAAACCTTTCGCAACAGTGTCCGATAATTCCTTTCTGTTTGTTCTTACTGAAGCATATAGAGCCATTGCCTGGCTAATGGAATCTGAAGTCAAAAAAGTGTAGCTTGATTGTGAAGATGTCTCAACGACAGAGTCTAGGCAGCTTTTAGTTGACACGGGATTTATTGCAGGAGTAACTTTTTTTTCAAGATCCTCTTTTTTAGAGCTTGCAAATCTTTTTGTGGTTTGTGTTCTAACATCTATTACATCATGAAAATTTCTTACAGGATCTTTTCTTACTGTTTGATAAAGAGGATCAATTTCAAAATCTGGCTTGTCTATTCTCACAGAAATTGAGGCTATATAATTCCCATCTTCATCCATCTTAGCTAACCTTATTTTATGTTTGTGAGAATTTTCTAAAAAGTCGGGAGACAGTGCTATGGATAGAGAACAATCAGGAAGTGTTTTTTTACCGTCAACAACTACAGCATAACTACTATCAGGAACATTAATCCCCCTTGAAGTGTATCTTAGGGTATGTGTCCCTTCAAAAACAGTTCCAGCGTTCTCCAAATCACTTTGGTAAATCACTCTTTTTGTTTCTGTAGAAACTTTTTTTATTGACTTCGAAATTTTAGTGGAGCCTGTAAATATTGCTTTAACTTCAGGAGCTATTGATTGGGCAGTTTGAAAATTTGGAGTTTCTTGTATTGATTGTTTTGCATGATTTTGCAAGTATGTTGAACTGTGGATTAATGCCTGCTCAAGTTTAACTTTTTCTGAGTCTGTAAATCCATTTGGGTCTTTAGGCACTGGTAGATAATTGCTCCAGTCTAAAGAAAGTTGGTTTTTTGAGGGGGATGTTGAAGTCAGTGAAACCACTTCAGTCTTTTCTTTCCTCTTCTGCTCTGCTTCAAATTCGCCGGGACTTTTTGTTCTGAAAAATGAATGGGCAGCTCCTGAAGCAAGAGCTAAAACCACAATGGAAGGAATAAGATATCTCTTGAAAGGATTGATATGATTATATATTCCTTTTTCTTCATCATACTCTACAGCATCAGAGCCAGAGTTAAACAAAGGCCCTAGTCTGTTTATAAACTTGTTTAGTCTTCGTCCCATTCGAATTTCATAAGAAAGTATTATTTAAGGTTTTTGGATGATAAAATTAGCCCTTGTTTATATCGCCAGTCTTCTTCCATTGAATGTAATTTTTTTCAAGAATTTTAATCAATTCCTGTCTTTGCTCGCTTTTGAATCCTTTCCAGTCTAAGACAACAAAGTCAACATCTTCTTCTGTTTGTTTTATTGCTTCCATGACCATCTCTTCGGTTATTGGAGAAACATAACTTGGGATTATGTGGGAGATTGCAACATTGCTTTTTGCCTGGATTTTGTTGAAATTTGGGCAGTAGTGCGGACCGCCAATTCCGATTGCTATTTCGTTGTAAGGATTCTCTTCAAAAGTGTTTATTGTGTCCGAGATTGTTTTTGCTATTATGAAGCCAGCCCGCCTGTTTTTCCATTCTTCCTCTTCTGAACCTATCTCTATGAAAACACAGGGCTTGTTAATTGTGGGACCGTGATGGGTCACTTCCATTGTGACTTTAAACTCTTTCATGTCAAACTGGGCAACATTCGCGTAGAGTTTTTCGAACATTTGTTTTTGGAATAATGCAGAGACTCTGCTGACTTTTCCAGGATTGCCCCCCATTTTTGCTTCCCCTAGATTCCCAGGAGGATGGATTGAAAACGTCTTTTCTCCACTCTCAGATCTGTGGGTGCATGGAAAGATGACGAAATCGTATTTTTCTATTTTAGGCATGTCCAGATTTTCATTATAAAGAACTTCTTCCTCTGTAAGATGTATATCAAAAAAAGGTTTAGTCGAACCTATTGCTGCTATAAAATTTGATCTGAATTGCTGCAGGTTACTAATTATATTCATCGCAGCCAGATTCTTTTTGCATGCCACTATAAGGAATTTTTGATACATGAAAAGACCTATACTCTTGAGGTTTTAAAATTTTTGATGATGTAAAATAGGTGAAATTGTAGAGAATTTCGGTGTTTTTCAGTCTTTTTTTCTAAACTTTAATTTATCCAAGCAGAATTCATCTGGACCGTGCAAGAACACTGCAATGGTTGCTAGCGCCAAAGTGAAGTCTCTTACTCCAAGTTCGTTATAACCTAGTATCGTGACTATATGCAGCAAATGCAAGCCCAGTATTAAAGAGACGAATCTTGTGAACAAACCTAAAAGAAGCAGAAAAGCAAAAACAACTTCAAAAGTTCCGTTGAAGTAAACCAATGTTTTTGGAGAAAGATGGAGAAGAGAGAACACATAATTTGGGATCATTCCTGTCCAGACGTCTGGATTTCTTATCTGTGAAAACCCGAACCAAAAGAACATTGCTGAAATTGCGACTCTCAAAAAAACAGGAGAATACCTGCCTAAGTTTTCAAGTTTCATCAAATCCAGAGTGGAGCTATTTTTATAAACGTTATGAATAATAAGTTATAAAAATGGAAGAGTTCATTCTATTTTATGAACGAGATGTTTAGATTAATTCTTGGGGTTATTGTGTTGTTCCTAGGAATTCCGATCGGAAACTTCCTGGCCAAGATAACAAAAGAGGAACTTAAAGACGGTCAGTTGTGGTTCAAGCTAATAATTATATTCAGCAGCATTGGGGCGATACTAAGCTTGGTCCTCAAGAATGATTTCCTTTTATTTGGCTTTTTGTTTATGGCAATTGTGACAAGCAGAAGTCTGGTTTTTAAGAAGAAAAATACCTCTAGGAAAACCAAAAAGTAACAACAAAGATTTAAAAAGAGTTCTTAGTTCCTCAACTAATTTTTAAGGTATAAAATGAACTTAATAGATTTAATTTTAGAAGGTAAGTTAAAAAAGAAACTTGATAGCTGGCTTTCCGTGGGTGATCAGTTGGGTTATTTATCTTGGGACAGTAGGACAAGAGAAAAAATTGGGAAGTGGATAGCTGAAGCTGAAGAATTAATAAGAAAGTATGGGGAAAGTGGAGATAAAAACTGTTTTGAAAAAGCGAGAGAGATTACAACAAAGGCTCAAAATTTGTATAATGTATATGTAATATCTCGCGATGACATCCCAGAAAAAGGGACGAGTTTGATGAATCTTCATCATTATTTTGAAATAAATTCCAAGTTAGTAGATGTTAGACCATTAGCTCGAACAGGTTAGATTAATAAATATGGAATCGCTAGATTAATATGTTGTACATAATAGGTTTGGGGTTAAGCGAGAAGGGGTATTCAAAAGAAGCCTATGAAGCAATAAAAGAATGCAAAAAAATTTATTTGGAAGGCTACACTGTTGATTTTCCTTACAAAATAAAAAACTTAGAGAAAGAATTTAACGAGAAGATTGAAGTTTTGGATAGAGACAAAGTTGAAGATTTGAGTTTGGTCAAAGAAGCAAAAAAAGAAGATGTCTGCCTGCTTGTCTACGGAGCCCCGCTTTCTGCAACCACCCATATAACGTTGATTCAAGAAGCAAAAAAAGCTAAAACAAAAGTCAAGATTATGCAAGGGGCTTCTGTTTTTGATGCTATTGCCGAATCGGGATTGCAATTGTATAAGTTCGGAAAAACTACAAGCATACCGAAATTCGAAGCAGAAAGTTTCGGAGAAATCATAAAAGAGAACTTAAGCATAAACGCGCACACTTTACTTCTTGTTGATATTGGTTTAGATTTAGACAAAGCTCTTGATAAACTTGAAAACTCTGCAAAAAAATACGGAGTTGATATTCAAAAAATAATTGTTTGTTCAAAACTTGGAAATAAAAATTCAAAAATCTGTTATGGCAATCTAAGTGAATTAAAATCCAAAAAAATGGAGAAACCTTTTTGCATTATTGTCCCTGGAAAAATGCATTTTGTTGAAGAAGAATTTTTGAAAAGTATTTAAATAACTTAATTTAATGATTCTGAAATACAAAAATTTAATCATGTTGAAAGATGGAAAATATAAAATATTATCTAAAGAAACACAAGAACATTCTCATATTAGCTTTGTTTCTTGCACTGATCAATCAAGTTTTCTCTTTGATGGATCCGCAAATCATTAGGCTTATAATTGACAACTATGCATTAAAGATTAACGAATTAACTTCTGATGTTTTCATTAAGGGAGTTTTATTTTTGCTTCTTGGATTTGTAGGAGTTGCTCTTGTGTCTAGAATCGCAAAAAACTTCCAAGATTATTATGTCAATGTCATAACACAAAAGATTGGAACGGAAATGTATTCTAGAAGCGTTGAACATACGTTTTCACTTCCTTACAGCGTGTTCGAAGATCAAAGATCTGGAGAAGTTCTTGAAAGAATGAAAAAGGCAAGGCTTGACACTCAGGCAATTATAACCAGCTCAATAAATGTGGTATTCATAACTTTAATTGGATTTTTGTTCGTCCTGATTTATGCATTCATAGTCCACTGGAGCATCGCAGTTGCATTCATAGTCACCCTTCCAGTTATGGCAATAGTAATATACATGATGAGCAAAAAAATAAAAGAGGCCCAAAGAAAAATAGTCAATGAATCAACTGAACTTTCAGGATCAACCACAGAAACTATAAGAAATGTTGAACTCGTAAAGAGTTTGGGACTTCAGGCACAAGAGGTAAAAAGATTAAACTTAACCAATGACAAAATACTTGCATTAGAGCTTAAAAAAGTTAAGTATATAAGGATGCTGAGTTTTGTGCAAGGAACGATTGTCAATGCTGTTAGAGCTTTGTTGCTTTTCCTAATGCTTTATTTGCTTTTCAAAAAATTCATAACTGTAGGAGAATTTTTGAGTTTGTATTTCTATTCATTCTTCCTTTTTGCACCTTTGAATGAATTGGGAAACGTTGTGTCACAGTATCAGGAAGCAAAAGCCAGCAACGAGAAACTGGACGAGATTCTCAACCTTAAACCAGAAGAAAAACCAAAAAATCCTGTGAAAATAGATAAGTTGAAAAGTCTTAAGTTCAAAGATGTAGAATTCTCTTATAAATCATCTAAACAACCTTCAGTAGAAAATGTTGATATTGAGATAAGAGAAGGAGATGTTGCTGCATTTGTGGGGATGTCTGGAAGCGGAAAGACTACACTCGTTAAACTTATTTTAGGACTTTATTCTCCGACAAAAGGAAATCTTTTTTTTAATGAAAATGACTCAAAAAAAATTGATTATGAAGAATTCAGGAAAAAAATAGGGTTGGTTTCGCAGGAGACGCAGCTTTTTGCAGGAACAATCAAAGAAAATCTTTTGTTTGCAAATCCTGGAGCCAGTGATAAGGAATGTAGAGAGGCATTGAAGTTGGCCTCTGCAATGACTATTGTAGAGAGAGGAGAAAAGGGGATAGACACTAAGATAGGTGAAGGTGGAATTAAAATTTCTGGAGGAGAGAGACAGAGACTTGCTATAGCAAGGGCACTTTTGAGAAATCCTGAGTTGCTTATTTTTGACGAGGCCACAAGCAGTCTTGATTCTTTAACTGAGAAGGAAATTACAAAAACAATAAAAGAAATTTCAAAAAAGAGGCCGAACATGATAACTGTTCTTGTTGCACATAGACTTTCAACTATTATCCACGCCAATAAGATTTTTGTTCTAGAAAAAGGAAAAATAATTGAAAAAGGCGATCATAAAAAACTCATAAAAAACAAAGGGCTTTATGCTGCTCTTTGGAGACAGCAAATAGGAAATGGTGCACAATAAAATCATTTAATAATCTTATAAATCAAACTCCTCAATAAAACCAACTATATTTGAATATTTTTCAAGATATCTAAGCCCTCTTTCTGTAATAGATATGAATTTTCCATTGTGAGTCATTCTTTCCACTATAAATCCTTTGCTCGAGAGTTCTTTAAAGTATTCTGAAAACCTCGTCGAAGAAAGATTTGATTTTCGTATTAAAGGAGTTATTTTTATTAAATTTCGACTGTCTTGGATAATTTTCAAAATGTCCCTTATTAATTCAAGTTTTCCTCGTTTCATTATCCTACCTTCCTAAGGACTTTGTAAAGTATTGATAAGAAAATACCTATTGATGCTAAATAAACCAAGAGCTGGAATGTTCCCAAGATGTTAGGTATTAACAAGTCAATTATATTCAGAAGCCAGAATATGAAGAGCAAAATGTATATTCCGTGCAAATGACTCTTTTTCTTCTCAGCTCTTGATTCTTTATATGAAATCCAAGTTACTATTGAAACAAAAATAAATAATACTATGTAAATCGAAAGAATTATTAGAGAATTTGAAATCAAGACTGCTATAAGTGCGGTTATAGCGACTAAAAGGTGTATTACTAAAAGGCTTTCTTCGTTCCATTTTTTCCACATGACACTATAGACAAGATAGAAGACTGCCATCGCACTTGTGTAAAGAGAGATGAAACCGAATATTGAAACAAATAAGCTTTGAGAAAACACTGATGAAAAGTCAAAGAATGAAAAAAGCTTCACAAAATATCTGAAGAAAAAAGAAATCGCAAAAAATAAAAAAGACAGCCTGAAATATTTTATTCCCTTGTGAGAGCTTAACTTGTAGAATTCCCTTGTCCCGAAGTAAATCATAAGGCTTATAGTAATTATAACAAATGAGTAAATAATTTCAAGAGATATTCCTGCTTGAGTTATCTGCTGAAGAAGCTGTCTTCCTATCTCAGCCTGTCTTAATCCCATCTGTCTCATAAATGGAGGTGCCATATTTCAACTATAATTTCAAAATATTTAAGCTTTTAAATGAAATGGACTTCTGTTCCATCCCACTTATAAAGAAAAACATATTAATCCTGATAGGAGGAAAAAATGAAAAAAACAAAACTCGGTGTTTTCATTGTAGGAGCAGTTTTTGTTGCTCTTTTGATAGGAAGTGTTGCAGCTTTCGGATTCGGAAATGGTTTTATGAAATCTAATGCAACCGCTTCAGAGAAAAAAGCTTTCAGAGACGATATCAAAACAGCGATAGAAAACAATGACTTTGCAACATGGAAAAGCTTGATGGAATCTCAGTTGACACAAGAGAATTTCAATGCTTTGGTAGAAGGGCATACCAATATGACTGAAGCCAAGGATTTAAGAGCGCAAATAAAAACAGCTCTGGAAAATGGAGACACTGAAACAGCCGAAAATTTAAGAGAGCAAATGCATGAATTAATGCCAGAAAAAGCCAAAGCATACGGAATTGGCTATGGCAAGATGAAACATGGATTTAATTCTGACGAAAACGAATCAGATTAATTATTTTTTTTATTTTTTAAATGGACTTTAGGTCCATAAAAAACCTTTAAAAATTAGCTTTTTCTTGAATGTATATGTATAATTTCAAAGAAGTTGAAGAGAGTGCAAGAAAAGTTTGGAAGAAGCACAGCAAGGAAATAGAAGCATCGATTCATGATGTTAAAGGCAGAAAGCTTTTCTCTTTTCTTGAGGGGCCTCCAACCGCAAACGCGCCTCCAGGACTGCATCATCTTGAAGTGAGGACTTTTAAGGACATAATATGCAAGTTCAAATATATGAATGGATTTTCTGTGCCAAGAAAAGGCGGATGGGACTGCCATGGGCTGCCTGTTGAAGTACAGGTTGAAAAGGCTCTTGGATTGAAAGACAAAAAAGATATACTTAATTATGGTGTTGAGAAGTTTATAGATAAGGCAAGAGAGAGCGTTTTCTCTTACATAGAAGACTGGAACAAATCTACAGAGGAGTTAGCTTATTGGATTGATTTGAAAAATCCTTATGTGACTTTAAAAAATGATTATATTGAAAGTGTATGGTGGAGCCTTAAAGAATTGCACAAGAAAGGGCTTTTGTATGAAGGATTCAAAGTCACTCCTTACTGTACAAGATGCGGAACTCCATTGTCAAGCCACGAAGTAGCTCAAGGATATAAAGATGTTACAGAAGAATCTGTTTATATTGCATTTAAAATAAAGGGTGAAAAAAACTCTTACATACTTGCATGGACAACCACCCCATGGACTTTGCCGGGAAATGTTGCACTCGCTGTTGGGTCTGAGATAAAATATGTTAAGGCAAAACTTCAAGATGGAGACACAATAATTGTTGGAAAGGACAAACTTAACCTTATAAAAGGCGAATACAAAATCGTGAAAGAATTTAAGGGAAAAGAACTTAAGGGAATAGAATACGAACCTTTATTTGATATAAAAGAAACACAAAACAAAAATTCACACAAAATAATTCTTGCTGATTTTGTTTCTACAGAAGAAGGAACTGGGGTTGTGCACACTGCAGTGATGTATGGGATAGAAGATTATGATCTTGGAATGAAGGAGAAGCTTCCGGCAGTTCATACAGTTGGAGAGGATGGAAGGTTTTTGGATATTGTTCCGAAATTTGCTGGAAGGTATGTAAAAAGTGCAGAAAAAGAAATCGTGGCTGATTTGAAAGCAAGGCATTTGATTTTCAAGACTGAAAAGACGACTCACTCCTATCCTTTCTGCTGGAGATGTGATACTCCTCTTTTGTATTATGCAATAACTTCCTGGTTTGTTAATGTTAGCAAGATAAGAGACAAAATGGTTAAGCTTAATAAGGAAATAAATTGGGAGCCAGATCATATAAAAGATGGAAGATTTGGAAAATGGCTTGAGGGAGCAAAAGACTGGGCTTTGTCTAGATCAAAGTTCTGGGGGACTCCACTGCCAATTTGGAGATGTGAATGTGGAGAAGATAAAGTCATAGGCAGCATTGAAGAGCTCAAAAAAAATTCTGTGAAAAAAATTACTGGAGAAATTGATCTGCACAAGCCTTTTATTGACAGTATAAAATTAAAATGTGAATGTGGAAAAGAAATGTCAAGAATTCCAGATGTCATTGATTGCTGGTATGATTCTGGTTCTGCAACATTTGCACAGTTTCATTATCCTTTTGAGAATAAAGCAGAATTTGAAAAAAGATTCCCATATGATTTTATCTCAGAAGCAATAGATCAGACAAGAGGATGGTTTTACACGTTGCATGTTCTTTCAACTGCATTATTCGACAAGCCAGCTTATAAAAATGTCATATGTGCGGGGCATATTGTTGACGGTAAAGGAGAGAAAATGTCAAAGAGCAAAGGAAACATAATTGCTCCAAGAGAAATCATAGACAAGGCAGGAGTCGATGCAATAAGACTCCAGTTCTGCACTTCTGATGCCGGAAACTTCAAGAGATTTTCTTTCGATCTTATGAGGGAAGGAGTGATTCCATTTTTAACCGTTTTATACAATTCAAAGAAATATTATGACCAAATGGAAAAAAACAAACTGAAAATAAAAATTGAGGACAAATGGATTTTATCTAGACTAAATTCTGTTATTGAAAAAGCAACTTCAGAATTGGAAAAATTCCATCTTGATATAAGCTTTGCTGAAATGCAGAATTTTGTTGTGAATGATTTTTCAAGAGGGTACATAAAGATGACAAGAGATAGGGATGACAACAAAGAGATTGTCGGAGAAGTCTTGGAAAAAGTTTCATTGATGCTTGCTCCTTTCGCCCCATACATTTCTGAAGACATTTACAAGGAATTTGGAAAAACATCTGTTCATCTTTCATCCTGGCCAAAAGCAGAGAAGAAAAAGATTGATGTTAAGCTAGAATCTAAATTTACATTGCTTATGAGCGTGATTGAAAAAGGATTGGCTATTAGAGATAAAGAACAGATTGGATTAAAATGGCCGTTAGCTTCTGTTACTCTAGCAAATTTGAATTTAGATAAAGAATTTGATGAGTTAATAAAATCTCAGTTGAATGTTAAAGAAATAAAAAAGATACATCAGGGAAAAATGCCAGAAGCATTAGACGAAAAAAAACCTCTCACAGATGATGATCTTATAGATATGATAAAACTAGACACAAAATTAACCCCTGAGCTTGAGGCAGAAGGTTATGCAAGAGAAATTTCGAGAAAAATACAGGCTTTCAGGAAAGAGATTGGTCTGCAGAAAAATCAGATGGTTGAAACATTTATAATTGTTGATGAAAAATTTAAAAATATTTTAGAAAAGCACAAAAATTTCATAAAAGAGAGAACAAATTCCAAAAAATTAGATGTTGTTACAACTAGCAAGGAAAGATTTAAAAACAAAACAGCCTTTGAAATCAAAGAAAGAAGAGGCGAGATTGCGATAGTGGCCTAAAATAGTCACTAAGAAGTAATCTATTTGATTTGCCCTTTTATAGTATAAAAATCTTTAAAAAGAGAGGTTATCACATAAATAGATAAAGAAAAAATGATAGTCAAAGATGAATTTTTAAGCAGATTAAGAAAAATTTTCGACCTTAACCTTTATGAGGTAAAGGTTTGGACAGCCTTACTTTCAAGAGGAACTTCAACGGCTGGAGAATTGAGCAATATTTCTGATGTTCCAAGATCCAGAACGTATGATATTCTAGAGAGTTTGGAGAAAAAAGGATTCATTATGATGAAACTTGGAAAGCCAATCAAATTTGTTGCATTAAAGCCAGATGAGGTTGTTGAGAGAGTTAAGAAAAACCTTGTGAAATACGCACAAGAGAGAACGAAAAGACTTGAAACATTGAAAGGCGATGAGGTTTTAGAAGAACTTAACGGACTGTTTACGAAAGGAGTCAAATTTGTCGAGCCAAGTGATTTGTCTGGGAGTATAAAAGGAAGACAGAATCTGTACAACCATCTTGACATGATGATAAGGGACGCTGAAAAAAGCATCACGGTTGTCACAACGGCAGAAGGGTTGAACAGAAAAATTGAGGCATTGATGCCAAGCTTTGAAAAATGCAAAAAGAGAGGAGTAAAAATCAGGATTGCTGCACCGATAAACGCGAACAATATTAAGGTTGCAAGAGAGTTGAAAAAGGTCGCAGAGGTCAAAAATCTTGAGGGGATCAAAGCAAGATTTTCTATAATTGATGGAAAACAATTGATGTTCATGCTTTTAGATGATGAAAAATTCCATCCGAACTATGATATCGGAGTTTGGATAAATACAGAATTCTTCGCGCAGGCAATGGAACAAATGTTTGAGCTTGCTTGGAATGAGATGAAACAAGTCAAATAATCAAGGATAATTATTTAAACTATTTTTTTCTAATATCTTAATGAAAAGAGGTTTGGTTGTTTTATTAGCAGTAATTTTTGTTTTTGGAATATTAGAAAGTGTTAGCGGTGCGACTTTGGAACCACCAAAAATTTCTACCATTACTGATGAAAGATATAATTTTCAGCCACCAAAAACTCTAGCAAATGCTGCGACTTCGCCCAATGCTGTAGAATGTGGAAGTATCCCAACAAGCGGGTGTTTTGTCACTACTAGCACAACTTTTATTAGGGGGATATATAGTCTACCTGAAGGAATCTGGATTGAAGCCAATAATACAGTGTTGGATTGCAATGGATCGACTATTTCCACAGAAGGGAATCCTGCAGCAAGAGGAGTTTACATAGGAGATGATCTGAACAATGATCTGATGAACTATTCTCCTCTCAAAAATATTACCGTTAAAAATTGTATTTTTAAAAATTTTTCTTCTGTGTGGTCAACTGACTATAATCGTCAAATTTTGATACAAAATAACACCTTTGTTGGACCAAATTCAAGATTTTTTGTTTATCACGCTTGCGATGTTAATATTGTTCAAAATAATTTTACGACTGGAGATATCCAATTCCACAGCGATCTAAAAAATTTGACTGGATGTAGTTATCCTGCATTAGTAGAAAACAATACTAAGATTGGATATATGAGTTTGATCGGGATTCAAAATTTGCAGAATCTTCCGGTTATAATAAGAGGAAATTCTTTTGGGGCGCTAGAGATGCATCAAAGTACTCCAACTAAAATTTATAACAACACATTCATAAACGATAATTATAATCTCCACATGGGGGGGCTAGGTCCTGATGACAACTCTAATATAGACATTTATAACAATATATTTTATAATTCTAACCCCTCGTGTATAAGCGGGGCTTGTGATGCAATCACATTTTTTATGGATAATGGAACCCGTTCAAATATAAGTGTTTATAATAATAGTATTAGTGGATTTAATGGAGGTATTTTATTCTTCATAGGATCATCTAATAATTACACAGCTAAAAATATCAAAATTTATAATAATCAGATTTATAATAACTATGCTGGAATATTAGAGTATAATTTAATTGCTTCTGGGGAAATATATGTTTATGCTAACAATATCACTAACAATAGCGTTGGAATTTGGTTACCCTCAGACCCAATCCAAAACCAATCTAAAGTACATTTTTTTCTTAATAACCTTTACAATAATTCACAATTTGATATTTATGGACAATACCAAAGAGAAATTTCATACCAAAAGCAAGGAAACTACTGGGGGCACACAACTCCCCCTTGTTTTGATTCTAATTTTCTAGCAAAGGACACATCTTGGGCAGAGATTGTCGATAGTTATCCTTATTGCGGCTCTGCACCATCAAATGCGGTTATAATTCCAATGTCTAGTCCTGCATGGTATTTCTTCGGGAGCAATGGAATGCCGAGAAACACGAGCATAGCAAAAGTCTTGGATGGAATAGTTGGAAATCCAAATGACCCAAATTATGATGTCGTCCAGTATTATGTTAATGGACTTCCAAAACAATACAAACCAACAAATCCTCCATTCCTGAATACGTTAACAACGATACTTCCTTGGTACGGATACTGGATAAAAATTAATACTCCTCCGGTTGAAAATAATTTTGTTATTGCTGGCAATAAAGTTACTGGTTGCAATACATTATATTTGACTCCAAATCAGCATTGGGTTGGATATTGGGTTGACAGCAATAGACCAACTGCTGCGGCTTTAACTTCAATAGCAGGAAATTATACAAGTGTAAGAACTTATGAAAATGGAGTTTGGAAAACTTATGATCCTGCATTGCCTCAGTTTTCAGATTTGTTGGAGATGAAACCTGGGAATGCATACTTAATAAAAATGAATGCTACAATTCAGGGGACTTTAGATTATCTTTGTTAGACAAAAGATAATTATTTAAACTAAATTTTTGTAATATGCTTATGAAAAAAGAGGGAAATCTTTGGTTTGGTGTTAATAAAACATTAATCATAACTCTTGTTTTGGTTATAGTTTTTGAGCTTCTTGCTTTTAACTTTGTTGATAAACCTCTTACAGGAAATGCCATTCAAAAGATTTTTGTTAAAAGTGCTCAAACAAATATTCCCGTCAAATGCATTCCTACAACAGAAATTTGCGATAGAAAAGATAACAACTGCAACGGACAAATTGATGAAGGAGGAGTTTGTGAAAAATATAAAACAACTCCAATGACACTTTCTAGTTCCCAAAGGGCAAGTTATTTGTCTGCCTCTAGCGATCCCCCCGGAACAACCGACTATTACGGAGCTGTGACTATTGACGGAATTGCTGCTCTTCCTGGAACAGTGATTTCTGCAATTACTGCTGCAAATATTACCTGCGGAAACTTTACAGTTACTAATCAAAATCCAGGAATTGGATTCTATGGATTTTTGCATTGCACTTGTGGAGGAGATATGCCTGTATGCGCAGGAAACAAAATAACCTTTGCTATATTGAAACCTGGAGATGTTAGCTATAAGAATGCACAAGTTAGCGGAGACACAACATGGGACGGTTCTGTGAAAAGAGTTGACCTAAACATAAACACAAAATGTACAGACGGAACTTTGTACAATGTCTGCACAGGCCAAGGCTCTGCTTATTGCTCACAATATTCAGAAAATTATGGAGAAGTTGTTCATGCTTGTTCAATATGCGGCTGTCCTTCTACTCCGAAGCCGTACACATGTAAGTCTAATGGTTATTGCTCCAACGAAGCACTTGAGGCACAAGCAGTTAGGGATGTAGGGGGAATATTATGAAAACTAAACTATTTTTTTTTTCGTAATTATCTTTTCATTTAGTTTTATTAGTTCTGCAGCTTTAGGAAAATTAACATCTGTTCCTGATGAAACTATCACAAATTCTGCGCCAAAAGCCATCCAGCAAGTAACTGCACTGGCTGGAGGAGAATGTGGAAGTGTTCCAACAGATGGATGTAGAATAACTACCTCTACGACCTTTACTCTAGGAGTTTATAACATGCCAAGCGGATTGACATTTTATGGAGCCAGCAATATTGTTCTTAACTGTAACGGTGCAACACTAAATGGGGCGGGATATTCTGGCAGCCATGGAATGTCTACCTATGACACGACTATGCCAAATCCTTTAAAAAATGTTACAATAAAAAATTGCATCATAAACAATTACGACACTGCAATAGATTTAGCCAACAGTAATAGTTTTCTAATACAAAATAACACGTTTGACAGCATCCTTGGAAAGGGAGTTTACATTACATCCGGATGCAACATAAACCTTACAAAAAATAGTTTTAACAATGTAAGAAATGGTTCTAGAGGAAGTGGAATAGAATTCACAAATGGCATTTATTACTCTGAAACTTTACAAGGATGCACTTACGTCTTCTCTGCAGAAAATAACATTATACAGAATAGTTACAGGGGGCTTCATATCACGAACACCCTATATGGAATTCCACTAACAAATTATTCTTTTACAATAAAAGGGAATACAGTTTCTGATGTCAGTAATGGAGGAATGTTTATTGCTCTTAGTGATATCCCAGGAAAAATCTACAACAACACATTTAGGAATAATATTTGGTATCAAATAGGAATATATGCCCAAGTTACGAATCTTGAAGTTTACAATAATACGCTTTACAATCAGCCATCTTGGCATGGAATATACTTTCATCCTCAAAATTATTACCAGCAGGATATAGACATACATGATAATGATATAAGCCAATTCCAAGGAGGTGTTTTCTTCGAGGCATCACAAGGAGTTAAATCATTAAGTAAGAATGTTAGAATACACAATAACAGATTGCACAATAGCATGGCAGGATATGCCCAATATGGTGTTTCTGGAATTATGGCTTACGAAAATAATATCTCAAATAATTATATAGGGTTACAGTTTGAGGGAGAAGTTAATAACCCAGACCCAAGTTATTATTTTTTGAACAGTATTTACGGCAATACATACAATTCTCAAGGAACTTCTGCCCAGGAACTTTCATTTCAGAAGAAAGGAAATTATTGGGGACACGCAAGTCCGCCTTGTTTTACTGAAACTGATACAAACAGAGCAGATATAGTTGATAGTTACCCTTTTTGCGTTGCCGCTCCTTCAACAGCGATTATAATCTCTATACCTAATCCTGGATGGTATTTTTTTGGAAGCAATGGAATGCCAAGAAATACAAGCGTAAAAAATATTACATCTGAGATAGTTGGAAATATAAATGACCCAAATTTTGAAGTAATTCAATATTATGTAAACGGAGCTCCTAAGATATACAAACCAACAAATCCTTCTTTTTTGAATACATTAACAGACATACTACCTTGGTATGGATATTGGATGAAGATTAATTATGCACCTACCGATTCGATCTGGTTGATAGCTGGGGACAAAGCCACGAGCACTCCATTATCTTTAAACATAAACCAGCACTGGGTTGGGTATTGGTGTGGCAGTAACAGGCCAACTGCCGCAGCTTTGACTTCTGTTGCTGGAAAATATGCGAATATTAGAACCTATGAAAATGGAGTTTGGAAAACTTATGATCCTGCATTGCCTCAGTTTTCAGATTTACTTGAAATGAAACCTGGAAATGCATACTTAATAAAAATGAATGCTACAGGCAGTTTAAATTATGTTTGCTAGAATTTTAGAACTACGGAAAATGAAAAAAATAATTTATGCAATTTTTGTGTTACTATTAGTTGGAAGTGTGTCGGCGACAATAACTGGAACCGTTTCTAATTCGTCTGCTTTACAAGGAGTCGTGGTTGAAGCCTGGCAAGGAAGTAGTCTTATCACAAGCACAATAACAAACTCTCTTGGACAATACACATTGAGTGGTTTGACAAATGGAGCGCAATACACAATTAGAGCCTATAATTTTACTAAAACTTCGAACAATCATCCTGGAGATGAGTCATTTTGTTGGGATGAAAGTTATATTGGATATATTCCAAAAACACGGGTAGCTACAGAGCCGATCTCAGGTATAAATTTCAACCTAAACTCTTTTCCAACAATTTTGTCATCTCAGTTTTTTGCGCAGTTCTACGGGCTGGCCTCGACTTTTAATAATTCTTTGTTGAGCCAAGGAGATGTTGTAACAGTCAAAGATTCTCAAGGAGTTATAAATGGAATAGGTGTGAATTGCTGGACGACAAGCCCCAATCCAGGAGGGTATGTATTGTATGCTTTTGGAGATGATGCTGGAACGGGTTCTGATGAGGGGGCAATTACTGGAGAAAATATTAATTTTTTCATAAATGAAGTTCCTGCTACAAATACATCTGGGACAAGAGATTGGGTAAATGGTATTGGAGGAAACACTGAAATTTCAACAACAGGAACAGGAGCTCAATGCCTTTTCACAAATGCTTTTTGGAGTCAAAGCAGTACAACACAGGGAGATATTGTTTCTCTTTCAGCAGATTCTATCGGATGCAACGGAAAAAATATTTCGTTCACAATCACTGAGGGGGGAGTTTTTAGCAGAGGAAATGCAGCAATACAGCCTCAAACTGCAATAGTTGATTTTAGCGGGGCAGCAACAACAATATGGACGGCGGAATGGGTTAACGACGTTGGAAATGGAGATACAAATCCCCCCGAATATTATTTTATAGCAAGAGATGCAAACAATGCTTCAAACAGTGTAGATTCGAGAACGTTTAACCAATATATTAATGTAAACCCGGATTTGGTTGCTCCGCAGATAACAAATTTTACTTTCAACATTTTTGGAGACAATGTGATTATAACCTGGAACACAAATGAGCCAGCAACTTCGCAGATTGATTACGGAAAAACTCTTTCATATGGAACGACAAAATCTGACAACACACTTTTGTATAATCACACTATTGTGCTGAACAATTTGAATTTGGACACAACTTATTACTATCGGGTTGTTAGCGCAGACACATACAATAACATAAACAATTCTATAAATAACAGTTTTGTAATCACAAGCCCCGCAATAATTGTTCTTCAAGAAGGGGCTTACGGATATTATTCCGGAACTAAAGATACTTATTTGTATTCGCAAGGAAATTTAGATGTGGGAGGATTGACCTATATAAGACTTGGACAAAGATTGGCTAATGGGGATTATTCTTATCCAATTTTTTGGTTTAACACTTCTTTGATAAATTCAAATGCAACAATAATTTCTGCACGACTTGATTTGAGCATGTTCGCAATAACGGACAACGCCACTGGATCAATTAGCATAACAGGAGATTTATATCAGATAATAAGGCCTTGGGGGGATCAAGGTGCCGGCTCTGGAACTGGAGCAGTTAGTGGAATTGTGAGTTGGAATTATACTTTTTACAGCACAACGCCTTGGGGGGCTCCTGGAGCAAATAGTGTTGGACTTGATAGAGACGGAACTGTTCAAGATTCAAAAATATTCACTCCTGCAAGTCCTTTTGGATGGTATAGCTGGAATTTAAACCCAGTAATTGTCCAAAATTGGGTCACCACTCCTTTGAACAATAATGGTATTTTGATAAAAGCACAACCGACAGCAAGCGCAACAAGATATTCATTCAGGTCTTCTGAAGAGACGAACATGAGTGCAAGACCGAGGTTAGTAATTACCTTCACAAAGACGACATTGATTTGTTCAGATGTAAATTCTGATGGAACAGTCAACATCAAAGACCTTTCAATTGAAATATTTAATCAGGGGAGAAATTCTGGGCAGGCTGGATGGAGCAATTATCAAAGTCTTGATTTGAATAACGATTCAAAAATAGATTGGAGCGACGTCCAAATCTCAGTCAATAGACTTGGTGGAACTTGTTAATGAAGATAATTATTTAAACTATTTTTTTCTGGTATCTAAATGAAAAGAGGTTTGGTTGTTTTGTTGTTAATAATTTTTGTGTTTAATGTTTTGGGAAGTGTGAGTGTTACGGCTGCTGAATGTGGAAATGTTCCGACAGATGGGTGTTTTATCACTACTAGCACAACTTTTGTTAATGGAGTTTACAAGTTAATGAATGGGATAGTAATTGGGCAGAGTAATGTTATCCTTGATTGCAATGGTGCAACATTAATGGGGGGGTATGAATTTAGTAATGGAATATTTACATACGCTCCCTTGGATCCACTAACCAATGTTACAATTAAAAATTGCATTATAAGTAACTTTAGTTCTGGAATGCAAATAGTGAATGGTAAACAATATTTGATACAGAATAATACCTTAAAGGATATAAGGGGAAAAGGGATTGAAATGTGGAACGACTTTAACGTAAACATTGTTGGGAATAGCATTCAGAATGTGAATAACAACATTGATGGAACAGTCATAGCAAAAGGAATTAATATTTTTTCTAGCTGTAATGTAAGTATTACTGGAAATAGTATTCAGAATGTGATTCATGGAATTAGTCCGGCAACAGGAATAGAGTTTAGAAATATTGAAAATTTTAACCAAACACTAGGATGCACATATGGTCTTATTTTTGAAGGCAACAGCGTAAAAAATAATTGGGGAGGACTGGCTATTGATTCTTTGACTTTAGGGAACTATTCAATAATTGTAAGAAATAATTTCTTTGACAATATGACTTATTCAGTAAGTAATTCAGTGAGTGGATTATTGATTAATAATGAAACAATTAAAATTTATAACAATACTTTCAGAAATTCTTTGGGAGGAGCGCATATAACAATGACATATAATGGCCAAAATATAGAAATTTATAATAACACAATTTTTGAGGGTTATTTTGGAATGTATTTTTTAGCTCAGGAATACATGGCTGACAAGGCGAACATAGACATACATGATAATAATATAACTAAATTTGTTGACGTGGGAATTTTTTTTGGGTTAGATAATATACCCTCACGTTACAAGAATGCAGGCGATGTAAAAATCCATAATAATCTATTAAAAAGTAATGGTAAAGGAATTTATGTAAATTATCTTGATGGATTGTTTATGCATTCTAATAACATCACTAATAATTCTGTAGGAATATTCTTTAATAATTACGATCCTGGCGATAAGAATTACTACTTTCTAAATAATATTTATAGCAATGAATACAATGTTTATATGCAAGTGCAAGACCCATCTCCAATACCAATTACACCCCAAGAAATTTCATACCAAAAAACAGGAAACTACTGGGGGCATGCAAGTCCACCTTGTTTTAGTTCTTCAGATTCAAACAGAGTAGATGTTATTGACAGCTACGCTTATTGCGGCTCTGCACCATCAAATGCGGTTATAATTCCAATGTCTAGTCCTGCATGGTATTTCTTCGGGAGCAATGGAATGCCGAGAAACACGAGCATAGCAAAAGTCTTGGATGGAATAGTTGGAAATCCAAATGACCCAAATTATGATGTCGTCCAGTATTATGTTAATGGACTTCCAAAACAATACAAACCAACAAATCCTCCATTCCTGAATACGTTAACAACGATACTTCCTTGGTACGGATACTGGATAAAGATGAACTCTGCTCCTGTGGGAAGTAATTTTGTTATAGCAAGTGACAGAACTAGCGGATCGCCTTTGACATTGCAGGTTGGCCAACATTGGATAGGATATTGGTGTGACAGCAATAGACCAACTGCTGCGGCTTTAACTTCTGTAGTTGGAAAATATGTGAATATTAGAACCTATGAAAATGGAGTTTGGAAAACTTATGATCCTGCATTGCCTCAGTTTTCAGATTTGTTGGAGATGAAACCGGGACAAGCATATTTGATAAAAGTAAATGCTACAGGTAGTTTAAATTATGCTTGCTAAAATATAAAACAGAATTAAAAATTATAAAAATAAAAAATAAAATTATCTCTTTTTCTTATGATGAGATTTCTTTGCGGGTTTGTTTCCTCCAGATATTCCAGCAAGTGTTGCCCTGAAATGAACTGGGTGTTGTGCTGCTGCAAGTGTTGAAACTCTTTGTGAGACTGATTTGACTCTTCCGATATTTTTTCTTATCTCGCCATCAAGCCTTGCCAACTCCTTATTTGTTTTTATTACAGAAATACCCAATGCTTTTTGAGAGATCTTACCAAAGAAATATCTTTTAGATTCAGCATCGAACTCGTCAAGAAGTCCTTGTTTTTCTTCCTGCCTTGCCCTTATCAATTCTCCAGCTATTGTCAACTCTTTATGAAGTGCTGCAAAAAAACCTTCATCCATCTTTCTTACTACTACCATTATTTTCACCTCCTTACATGTAATAAATATCAATATATTTAGGAAATATTGTTTAAATAGGTTTTGCTACATCTCCTCTATCGCTTTTATTCCTAAAAGATTCAATGAATTTCTCAGCGTTATTCTAAAGGCTTCTACCAACGCAATTCTGAAAGGCTCTTCCTTCGAACCAATTACCGGTGAAGAATGATAAAACTCATTGAAAGATTTTGCAAGCTCGTAGGCATAGTTTGCAATTACTGAAGGAGCTGTTGAATTAAAGGCTTTAACAACTGTTTCTTCAAATTGATAAATTTTTTTTGCCAGATCCAACTCTTGCTCATTTAAGTCCGTTATTTCAAATTTCTCGCCGTGTTTTTTTGCCTTTCTGATAATTGATGATGCTCGTGCATAGCTATAAAGAAGATATGGGCCAGTGTCTCCCTCAAATGAAACAAATTTTTTAATATCAAAAACGATATTGCTTCTTCTGTAATTTTTTAAATCACCATAGAAAATCGCGGCTACTGCAACTCTCAAAGCCCTTTCTTCAAGTTCTTCTTTTTTTAGTTTTTCCCCTCTTTTTTGTATCTCTTTCTTTGCAAGATTTTTAGTCTCTTCAAGAATATCCTTCATGAAAACCGTCTGGCCTTTTCTTGTTGAAAATTTTTTTCCTTTTGTGTTAAGATAAAATCCATGATCATTATGCAAACAATTCTTGACCCATGAATATCCCATAAGCTCCAGAACTTTGAAAAATTGCTTGAAATGAAGAGTTTGCTCCTGTCCAACTTCATAGATCATCATGTCAAATTTGTATTTTTTATATCTGTAAATAGCCTCGCTCAAGTCTCTCAATGCATATGTTGTTCCCAAGTCTGACTTTACCATCATGCATACATCCAAATCATACTTGGTTAAATCGACAATCAGAGCACCTTCGCTTTTCTTAACCAGCTTTTTCTTTTCAAGCTCGTCCATCATTTCATTTACACGTTTTACAGATTCTGATTCTCCAGAATATTCGTCGAATTTTATGCCCAAATCCTTGTAAATTTTTTCAAACGCTTCTATGCTTGAGTCTCTGAAAGCTTTCCAAAGCATCAAGGCACTTTTGTCCTGATCCTCTAATTTTTTAAACCACGCACTTGATTTCTTCTCGTAGATTTTTTTATTTGCCTTAACATAAACCTCATATAGGTGTTCTATTGGGTTTTTCATAAACTTTTTTTCGTTCCCGAATTTTTCATATCCAAACAAAACTTTTCCAAATTGTGAGCCCCAGTCACCAAGGTAATTAATTCTTACAACTTTATATCCAAGAAACTCTGCTATGTTTGCAATTGAATTTCCGATTATTGTGCCTCTAAGATGACCAATTCCAAAAGGCTTTGCAATGTTGGGAGAGGAAAATTCAACGATTAATTTTTTCCCTGCACCAATTTTTTCAGCACCGTATTTTTTCTTCTGGCTTATTGTTTCCCAGACAACTTTTCTTGCAAGATTTTTTCTGTCTATAAAAAAGTTTATGTAAGGGCCTGCAACCTGTATATCATCGAAATCTGTTGCCTTTGGAGTTTTTATTTTTTCAAGCAGCTCCAGCGCTATCTCATGAGGATTATCTTTTAGTTTTTCCGCAAGAAAAAAGCATGGAAAAGAATAATCTCCCATATCCTGTGATGGGGGAACACCGATTTTCTCTTCTATTTCTTCTCTTGATATTTTTATGCCCTTATTTTTCAAAGCTTTTTCAAGAACATCAACCACTAATTTTTTCATGGTGTAATGATGGAAAAATAGTTAATAAAACTTACTTAATTCCCAACTCTTTCAAAACTTCCCTGTGAATTTTTTCTGGAGAAGGCGAGGCATCTATCTCATGGTATTTTGTTTTTGTTTTCAGAAAATCTAAAATCGGCTGCGTTTCAGAATAATAGACATCAAACCTTTTTTTTATCACATCTGATGAGTCATCTTTTCTTTTTTCTTTGGATTTTTTTGCCCGGTTCACTATTCTTTTTATAGCCGTTTTTTCATCCAGCTTAAAGAAAAAAACTTCATCAAAAAAACCTTTTTGAACAAATATTTTTGCTTGATTCAAGTTTCTTATTGCGCCGTCGAGAATATATCCTTTAAACCCCTCAGTATTTTTTGTGGCCTTTTCAACTAAAGGGAATACTGCACTGTCTGGAAGGAAATTTCCCGCTTCAATGCTTTCCCGGTAAGGCATGACTAATGGATCTTTTCTTTTCCATCCTTTTCTTATCAAATCTCCAGTTGAAATATGTGCAAACCCCCGTTTTTTAAGAAAATCAGCCTGCGTTCCTTTTCCTGAGCCAGGCATTCCGACAAAAAGAATTTTTCTCATGAATTAAAGAATAAAATATTGTTAATAAATATTTTGAAAACTAATCATTTTCGTAATGCTTAGAAAATGGCTCATTAAGACTTGTGCCTCTTTTTCTTGGATGGGCATTATATTTTTGCTCCGCTAGCCCATAAATTTGCCTTCCAAATGAAGTTCCTTCTTTAACTGCATTAATTGCTTCTTCTACAGAAGAGACTATTCCCCTGCTTGATTTAGTAAAAAGTCTAACTAATTCTTCTTTGTCCATTCCTTTTAAGACTCTTTCAATAAAACCAATAACTTCGCTTCTTGGAGAATATGGTTTATTTGTACTGTTTGTCATTATAATTGGCCTTTTGCTTGCCTTTTAAACCTTCCCTTAAAGCCTGAAGTGTTTTTCCTCTAAACCTTTATAAATAAATTATTGCTAAATCTTGCATGGTAAAACAAGAAACTCCAGCCATGCCTAGAGAGGAAGAAATCGGATATCATAAAGGGGCCATAAACACACTTGTTAACGAGAGAAATGAATTGGCAAGAATTGTGGGCATTGTTGACTCTTTGATAAGAGTTCATCTCAAAAGGCTTGAAGAGCTTGGAGTAAAAATTCATAAAAAGTGATTTAATGCAGGAGACAGGATTTGAACCTGCGCAGGCACTAAGCCACTGGATCTTAAGTCCAGCCCATTTGACCGCTCTGGCACTCCCGCGACATTTACATTAATACCTCATTAAAAATACTTATAAACCTTTTCTTATCAATTTTCACTCAAACAGCTTAGAAATTGAAAGACCAAATTGTGCTCGGTAAATGGCCTCTGCAAAAATAGACGACATGTCAATTACTTCAACTCCGTCCAGATTTTGAGGATGGGTATTTGATGTTATCACAACATCAAAGTGATCTTTAAGTTCTGTTGTCCCCTTTGTGAAAATCCCATGAGTTCCGTAACAAATAATATTTCTTGCCCCTTTTAACCTCAGTATTTGGGAGGCAGCACATAAAGTTCCTCCCGTATCAATCATGTCGTCTGGAATAAGAGCTGTCCTTCCAGAAACTTCTCCAACAAGATTCATTTGGGCAACTTCTCCGGGCTTTTGCCTTTCCTTATCTATGATTGCAAAATCGTAATGGTGTTTTTCAGAATCTTCATTATTTGCTTTATTTAATGCATTAATGAATTTCTTTGCTCTTTTGCCTGAGCCAGCATCTGGAGAAACAACAACAAGATTTTTTAGATAGTCTGGATGATTCTTCCTTAGATGTCTTACAACTTCTGGAAAGCTGTACAGATTGTCAACAGGAACATTGGAAGGATAAAATCCCTGTATTTGATCAGCATGAAGGTCCATAGTTATTATTCTTTCAACACCAAAAGATATAGACTCAGCAAACGCCCTTGCTGAAATAGGAACATGGGGTCTATCTTTCCTATCTTGCCTGTTATAGAGGATATTAGGGAGGACAAAAGTGACTTTTTCGGCTGAAGAGCTCAAAAGAAGATCTTTTAACAATAAAAGTTCAACCCACCATTGCTGAGGATCTTTGCTGGAGTCATGAATAAAATAAACTTCTTTTTTTCTTAAATTTTCGTTAATGTGCAAACCTATTTCACCATTCCTGAATTTCGTAACAACAAGTTCGTACAAAGGGACATTTATTTCTTTATTAGAATTCAGATAACTCTTTATTTTTTCTGCAAAAACCCAAGCCTTAGAATTTTTGTCGGCTAAAAGCACAAATTCTCCCATTAACATAGAGAAACAAATTGATTTATAATAATTATGTTTCTAAAGAATATCATTCAAAACAGGAATTAATTTATATTGAGGGTTATTTAGCAAAGCATGAAAACTAGAGACAAACAAAAACTTCTGCTCTTAGTCTTAATTCTTTTTCTGTTTGGAGCAAATTATCCAATACTTGACAAAGTGCTGAAAAACTGGCTGTCCAATTATGAAGTAGGAATTGCCGAGAGAGTTATAGATGGAGATACAATAGTTGTTAATGGTTCTCACGTAAGGCTTCTTGGGATAAATACCCCTGAAAAAGGCGAGTTATATTACTCACAGGCCAAGAATTTTACAGAAAATACGACTCTGGGCCAATTTGTAAAAATGGAAGTCGGAAAACAAAATCTTGATTTATATGGAAGAAAACTTAGATATATTTTCGCTAATGGGGAAAATGTAAATTTAGAAATTGTTAAAAATGGATTTGCAAATCCTTATTTTCCCGAGGGAAAAGACAAATATTACAATGATTTTGTGGAGGCTTGGAATGAATGCATCTCAAAAAGCATTAATTTGTGCGAGAAATCTGAGGATGTCTGCGCTAATTGCATAGAACTAAAAGAATTTAATGTTGATGAACAAAAAGTTGTTTTTTCTAATAAATGCTCATTCAAATGTGACATGAGTGAATGGAAAATCAAGGACGAGGGCAGAAAAGTTTTCACTTTTCCAAATTTTGTGTTGGAAAATGATGTCGCTGTTGAAGTGGGAAACAAAACTGACACCAATAATATATTGTACTGGGAAGGCAAAGATTATGTCTGGACGAAAACAGGAGACACCTTATTTTTAAGAGATGACAAAGGAAAATTGGTGTTGTGGAAAAGGTATTGAAATTTTCATTAACTTTTGCTAGGATAGAGTAATAAAAAACTCGAGACAAAAATTTTCATTATGTTATAAAAGATAAAAATATTTAAATACTCTTTAGTTCTGGAAAATCAATGGTTGAAAAAAAGGTGCTCATTGTATTTTTGTTTGCACTAGCTGTTTTGACCGTCACTATTAATTCTGTGGGCTCTGTTACTGCTTGGACTTGTTCTACAGACTCTGATTGTCTTACAGCTTGTATCAATGACCCAAATTGCGGGCTAGAAAATTATGTTTGTGAAGGAAATAATTTAATTCATAACACTAATATATGTGTTGAAGGATCATGTCAACCTACTTCTTCTACGACTGACTGCACTCAATCTGGAGACAATACATGCACTGTTGGGGTTTGTAATACAGAAACCAAATCTTGCGTTACCAACAAATTACCAGACAATACTCCCCCCGTAACAAGCAATTTGGTTGCGACAAAGGTTATCAATGCCTGCCAAATAAAAATTGAGGCAACAGAAACCGATCAATGTTCTCTCATATTAACTTCTGAATATTTTACGACAGGCTGCGAAACTCCTGGAACAGGAAAAACGCTTTCTGCAACGGATGGAAATTATGACTCTTTGATTGAAGCAGTTATGAAAGATGAAGTGAATGTTGTTGATGGGAGTATTAATGTTTATGTCAGAGGACAAGATTCTGAAGGAAACTGGGAAGTTTCTTGTAAAGTCATTCAGATAAATGTCGACTGCTTACCTCCAGAATATCCAACTTGCCTGCCTGGACAAAATACAGACACACAAAGAGGAATTGCACTTAACGAACAATGTAATCCTAGTGAATTACTTGTCTGTGGAAATAATCCTTTGTTAACTGCAAATGTTTGTGATAAACAATCAGCCATACAATTAGCTGAGTATTTCATTGATGATCACAGCCCAGTAAATTGGGGAGGAATAGTTATGGCTGCCACTGACGGAAGTTATAGAGATGAAAATTGTGAAGATGTTCAAACAACAATTGATTTGAGTCAATTAAGTGAAGGAACACACTACGTTGAACTTCATGGAAAAGACACCCAAGAAAACTGGGGTAAACTTGGCCTACCTTCCAATCCTTTAATTTCTTTCATAAAAGATACCTTACCTCCTGTAACCACGAAAACAATTAGTTTTGCTGGAGATGTTTCTAAGACATGCAACTTCGAATCAGCAGACGGTAAAACACTAACAGATGGTTGCTATTATGTAAAGCCTGGAACAGAAATAACACTTAATGCAACTGATCCAGATACACCAGATCACGAAATTTCTGGAAATCCTATTGTACACTATAATATATGGTATAGTCAAGATTGCACATCTGAAGCTCCTGAATGGACGCTTCAATCTTCTGGAACAGGTGAACCAAGTGAAGCAGTAAAGTTAAGTTTAACTCAAGACTCCTGCCACTTAATTGAATATTGGGCAAGTGATGGATGCGATAATGTAGAAACACATCATTATGAATTAGACATTGTTGACAGTAAAGCTCCTATAACTACGAAGGAAGTTGGGAATCCTAAAATAGTATGTGAAGCAAGCGATGGAGGAAATGACGAGCAGTTTGTTCCTAATGACATAAATGTTCCTTCTCCAGGTACTAATTTAAGACAAATCACTGGAGCAAATCCATCACAATGTGGGATCAACGTAGGTCTTGCTTTTGATGGAACAAATCTTATTATGACTTGTTATTACAATAACAAACTTGATTTACTAAGCCCTTCAGATGGAAGTCTTGTAAATACGATTAGTGTCACAGGAAAAACTAGTCTTGGTGCAGCTGCATGGGATGCAACCAGAAATAAGCTTTGGGTATGTTCTAATTTTAATAATGTAATATTAGTGGACTTATCTGATGGATCAAGCCAAGATATGTTTGTTTCTGGTGGTTGTTTTGACGGATTAGCATACGATGGATCTGATGACACAATATGGACAAGCCCAGACGCTTCATCACCGGTATCACACTATAAAACTGATGGCACATTTATAGAAAGTTTCCCAGTAAATCTTGGAGGATATGGAAATTCAGGAATTGCTGTTGGAGGTTCAAAATTATATCTTGCAAACAATGGCGGAAGTCAAATTTATGAAGCAACAAAAGACTTTACAAGCATAAATTTATTTGCAACTTTCCCAGAAAGACTTGAAGATATGGAATGTGATGACCTTACTTTTGCAAGTCAGGGTGTTGGAGCAATATGGAGTCAAGATGCTTATGATAGAATAATAAATGCATACGCTATTCCTCAAGGCCAATGTGGATTTGGGGGATTACCTCCAGAACCTCAAGATTTACAATGTGATTATTTCATTTCTGGAGGAACGCCAATAGAATTGAGTTGTGCAGATCAAAGTCCACACCCAATTGACCAAGTTTCCTTACATTATAGGTATAGATTTAATGACAACTGTGCTAATTTGGATCAATCTGAATGGACTGAATGGTTTAGCTACGAAGAACCTATTTATTTCCCACAAGATTCATGTCACCAGTTAGAATATTATTGTGCTGATGCACTAGGAAACACTGAAGAAACACAATCTGAAATTGATGTAGTTGATTCTAAATCCCCTACAATAGAAAAAGAAATTGTCGGACCAAGCTATGGGCAATGCCCACCTCAACCTGATAGTAATGATGTTTGCTATCTAGATGGTGTTACAGAAATTCATGTTAAGGTTACTGACTCACAACCACACCCTGTTGGAGGCATTGAATGCAAATGGAGCTATACTGTTAATGATGGGGAATCTATTCTTGGAGAAGAGGGGCTAGGAGATAATTTTGTAATACATTTCCCAGAAGAATCAAGACATAATTTATTAATAGAATGTAAGGATGCGTTAGGAAATGAAGTTAGAGATTTTGAGACATTTATAGTTGATAAAACCAAGCCTCTTACCACAAAAACTTACGGAACTCCTTTTGTGACAGATCAAGTATATGACTGGATTACTTCTGCAACAAATATAAATTTAGCTGCAATAGATCAAGAACCACACCCTTCAGGAGTCAGTGAAATTAATTATAGAGTAACTCCTTTAGATGTATCTGATGAAGCATGTGTAGCAAAATGTGATTTTGAAGGCAGTGGAGAATGGACATCCCATGAGGGAAACTCGGTTGACTTTAAGATACCTGAAGATTCTTGTCACTTGATTGAGTTTTATGCTGTTGACAATGTTGAAAAAACAGAAGCCGTAAAGAAACAATGTGTTTTTGTGGATAATGAACCTCCTAAAACAGACAAATTGATTGGAGAACCTAAGTTTGAATGTGATGATGAAACTGGAAAGTGTGGAGAAGAAAGTGAATGGCAAGCTTGGTTTGTTACAAGTCAAACGCCTGTAACATTAAGCTGTGATGATGTTCAACCTCATCCTGTTGATCATGAACAATTATGTTTCAGAGTATCATGGCATCCTATAGACGGACCATCTGGATACATAACTCAAGAATATGCTGGAGACAATCAATTAACTGAAAACGGATATTATTGCGTTGCAACTGAAGAAGGAAAATATACTTTCAACTTCAAAGAAGACTCACTTCACAATTTAGAATGGTATTGTAAAGATGCTCTTGGAAACCAGAACGAAGCACAGATTGAATGGGATAATGTAGATGATGTTCCTCCAACAATAATAGTGAGAAACCCAACACAAAGTGAAGCTAGTGACGTCAACAAGTGTGTGCAGTCAATAGTTGTAAGTATTAGCGACGCAAAATCTGGAATAAATGATTCAAGTGTTGTTGCTGAATTAAAGAACTCCAGTGGTATAGTTGTAAAGACAGTTCAGTTGAAGAAACAACAATACGGAAACACATTCACATATGAAGGATTAATGGAAAAAGATCTCCCAGCAGGAGAATACACTTTGATAATTACCGCTAAAGACAACTTAGGAAATGAGAACAGTGCCTCAGTGAATGAACATTTACCTGAAGTCGTGAATGTTGAGTACATAAGCCCTTCAACATGCCTTGTTGATCCAGTAAACGGAGGAAGCTGTGACTTTACTTTCAACTTATGTATGAGAGGAGGAAACACAATAGAATTCTGGATGGATAAACTTGGAAACATTGTGACTCCTGCAATGCTTAATGCTACAACATCTGATCCTCAAGATATGGACTGGACATTTGTTGGAATGAAACACATTATTGGAACTGATGAAGGATCCTGTGTAGGCCCTGATGTAGAATGGGTAAATGGTGCATGCTGGTTCAAAACAGACGCTGGAGATTTATCTCTTGAAGACATGTGCATAGATATAAACGGACGTGCCCAATTCAATCTTCATTTGAACTTAACAAGCGAAGCAGTACAGGCAATTGGAGAGGGAGTTCAGGATTTAAACTACTGGATAAAAAGTTCTCTAATGTGTGAATTACCTGCACCAAACTAAATAAATGTTTAAATAATCTTTATTTTTATAAAAATGATGAAAAAAGCACTACCAATAATTTTTGTATTCTTCTTAGTTTTTGCAGGAATTGGTCTAGTTTCTTCCGCGGAGTATCAAGGAACTTTAAAATTTGACAATGATGGTGGTAAAATTGTTGTTGGTGGGGGAAGCTGTGAAGATTGGAGTAGCAGTTTTTGGAGTGAATGCGCGGGGAATCAACAAACTTTTGTTTGCATCCAGTCAAATCCTTCATGTCCTACTAAAGATTTAAAGCCTGCACAATGCGACCAAACAAGAGCATGCGGTACAACTGACACACCTAGTGTATCTAGCGGTGGTGGGGGCGGAGGAGGCGGTGGTGGATCATCTATAAACTCTCCTCAAGTATTCTCTAATTCGAATAACGATCAAAATCAAACTGTTTGCACTGAAAATTGGGTATGCTCTGTGTGGAGCAACGCCAAAGACCAATGTGGAACAAGAGATTGTGTTGATTGGAATGGTTGTGGGACTGAGGAGCTAAAACCATTAACCGAAAAAGAATGCGAGTCTAGCGTTACACAATCAGATGGCATAACCTTTTATTTCTCGGCAATCGGAGACTTTGTTAAAACAAAGACTGGCGGGATAATAGTATTCGTTGTACTCGTTGTGGGAATAGGAATTCTAGCTTGGGGAATTGGAAAGAGAAAGAAAAAGACTGAAATTGCTGAGTTTAAGTGAAAACTAGCAATTTTATTATAACAATCTTTATAAGTGTTAATTTAATCTCTTTCGCATGACAAGAGACTTGCTTTTGATAAGTAGTTCTAAGACACACGGAACTGGATATTTAGACCATTGTGAAGGACAAATACGTGATATTTTAAGTGGGAGAATGAATGCTCTCTTTATTCCATATGCAAGACCTGGAGGAATAAATTTTGAGGAGTACACAAATGTTGCTCGTCAAAGGTTTCATAAAATGGAATTTGGCCTCAATGGAATACATGAATTTAACAGTCCGAGAAAAGCCGTGGAAAACGCTGAAGCAATATTTGTGGGTGGAGGAAATACTTTTGTTTTGTTAAAATCTATTTATGAAATGGGAATAATGCCTAGTATAAGAGACAAGGTAAAAACAGGAATACCCTATATCGGCACCAGCGCTGGATCTAATGTTGCTGGAAAAACAATAATGACTACAAACGATATGCCCATCGCTTCTCCTTCAAGTTTTGATGCTTTGGGTTTAGTTCCGTTTGTTATTAATCCACATTATTTAGATTCTGATCCAAACTCAACGCATATGGGCGAAACTAGAGAAACAAGGATAAAAGAATATCATGCTTTTAACGATGATAAAGTAGTTGCGCTGAGAGAAGGAGCAATGCTAAGAGTTGCAGGAGACAAAATGATTGTTGTTGGGAATAATGGTGCAAGAGTATTCATCAAAGGACAAGATCCTAAAGAATATAATACACCAGAATCGTTAGATTTCTTACTGCGTCCTAATTAAGACATTCTAAATTCAAAACCCTTAAATACCCTTTTTCTATGTAATTTCGTAGACTAGGTCAGCGGATTAGCCCTCCGCTATTTGCAAACGGGCTTTAGGCAGACTGCAAGGAGGGGCGTGACTGAAATGTCAAGAAGTCTTTATTTGGACGTTGACGTTTTGTCTGTTTTGATCTTGCATATGCGAAACGGGTCAGGCCTTGATCGGAGCAGCCCTAAACATTTGTCAAGGTGCTTAGCAGGTCGCAAAACCGAGGAAGAATAAAGGTAGCTTTTTGGTTTTTCGGAAGCAACCCTCTGAGTCTACAAATATTTTTATAGTGATTTGGTTTTTATTATCAATGAAGAAAAGGGGTTTGAAGTTTAACAAAACATTAATTCTTATACTGTCATTAATTTTGGTTTTTGAAATTCTTGCATTGGGTTTTATTGATCAAAAATTTTCTACTGGAAATGCTGTAAAGAAGATTTTAGGCGCAGATACTTCCAATGCAAAAACAGCAACGACAACTTCCACACAAGCACAACCAAAACTTAATAGTTATATAATTCAATTGAAAGATGATCCTGTTTCACAGTATACAGCAAAGCTATCTTCAAATTCTAATGCAAAAGCTTTAAGTGCAAAGAGTTACAAACAAAATCTTGTTGACAAGCAAAAAATTGTCGAAGATCAAATAAAACAAATTTCTCCTAAAATAAAAATTAATTCAAAATATCAAAATGTTTTTAACGGATTTGCAGTTTCAGGAGTTTCAGAAAAAGATATCTCAAAGATAAAATCTTTACCAAATGTAAAAGAAGTTTATTTTAATAAGGAAGTACAAATATTTCTTTACGATTCTGTTCCCCAAATACAAGCTGACAAAGTCTGGAATATGCAAGTTAATGGAACAAATTTAACTGGAAAGGGAATTAAAATTGGAATTATTGACACTGGAGTAGATTATACCCAACCTGATCTTGGAGGCTGTTTTGGGCCAGGTTGTAAAATTGTTGGAGGTTATGATTTTTATAATAATGACAATGATCCTATGGATGACATGGGTCATGGAACACATGTTGCAGCCACAGCTGCAGGAAAAGGAATTTTGAATGGTGTTGCCCCAGAGGCTACAATTTATGCTTATAAAGCTGTAGACAAAAATGGAGGAGGACCTTTATCAAATGTAATAGCAGCGATAGAACATTCTGTGGATCCAAATCAAGATGGAGATACTTCTGATCATATTGATATAATCAGTATGAGCCTCGGCACTTGGGGTGATCCCTCTGATCCTATGTCAGTTGCATCAGATAATGCAGTTTTAGCTGGAGTTAATGTTGTTGTTGCTGTGGGAAATTCAGGAAGGCCTGATGGCTACTTCACTATTGGCAGCCCAGGCAATGCAAAAGATATTATTGGGGTTGGAGCAGATTGTAAAACAAAAGATTCAAGATATTACACAGAAGCATATTTAGTAGGACGTGCTGATATTGAAACAAACATAAACGATCCAGTTGTCACAGAATCTACTTTTGGAATGTTAAACGATTCAGAGTATGTTTTAAATCCATTAAATCTTGTTGACAACACTCCTGCTTATGCTGTAATTGGATTAAAAAATTCCTCACGTTGCCCTTCTGGAAATAATATAATATCTGATCAAAACAATCAAAATTTATGTGTTGACACAAAATCGGGAACAAAATTCGGCGGTTGGGCAGTGATAAGTTTGCCGAAAAACAATAATCTTACTTCTCTTGTATTCTCAACAAAAGATACATTAGAATGTTATCCTTCAAGATCTTGCGTACAAAGTTTTTATTATAAATTTAATGTGTTTATAACAGAAAATTTTACTGGAAATGAAACTCAATGGAAATTTTTAGGAACATGTTCTAATTACAGGTGGGAGAATTGCACACTCTCTTTGTCAGACAAATATTGTAAAGATAATATTGGAACTTTCAGCTCAATCGGACCAACTCCAACAGGAAATGTAAAACCTGATGTTGTTGCACCAGGAGTCAATATATGTGCTGCAAGATATGATAGCTGGCTGCCTGGATCTGTTTGTTTAGAGGACAAACATGTTTCAATTTCAGGAACAAGCATGGCTACACCACATGTTGCTGGAGCAGTGGCTTTAATAAAACAAGCTCATCCGAGCTGGACGCCTCAAGAAATAAAAAATACATTAAAAGGAACTGCAACATCATTTGGATTGTCTCCTCTTATTCAAGGAGCAGGAGAAATAAATGTTTACTCCGCAGTAAATTCTCCAACTCCTTATCCAACAGCAAGTTTTGAAACTTCAAGCTCTCTTTTTTTATCTGGTGTTGTTGCTATAAAAGGAACAGCACAAAGCAATAATTTTGACCATTATGTTTTAGACTATGGAATAGGTCTTAATCCTTCTAGCTGGATAACTATTACATCTGTTAACACTCAAAAAATAAATGGTGTTTTGGGTTCTATTGACCTTGACCAAATTACTACATCAGTAATATCAATTAGGTTAACAGTTTATGATGTTATTGGAAGATACACTCAAGATTTGAGAGTTATATTTAAAAGAAATAGCAATTGGAAAGAAGGTTGGCCACAGAAAATGACAAATGACGCTCTTTACCAGGCATTTTCTCCAGTGTATGCAGATCTTGACAATGACGGAAAAAATGAAATAATTGCTGGAAGCCCTGGAAGTCCAGACTCTTCATTATATGTTTGGGATAATAAAGGAAATGTCTTGTCTGGATGGCCTCAAAAAACTGTAGCTGCTGGTGGAACAACTCCTGCAATAGGAGATGTTGATGGAGATGGAGTTTTAGACGTTGTTTATTCATCAACAAGCTTAATTGGTTTTGGTAGTGAATCTATGTTGTATGTTTTTAAAAAGAATGGTTTGCCTGTTAATGGCTGGCCAAAAAATCTTGAATGGGAGATGATTTCTGGCATTTATAACTATCCAGTATTAGAAGATATTGATCAGGATGGTCGAGAAGAAATAATTTACAGCCATAGAGAGGTTATGCCAATTTCTGTCTACAAAAATGATGGATCTGAATTGCAGGGTGGTTGGCAATCAATTATTACAAAAACACCTCCCTCAACAGGAGATATTGATAATGACAGCAAGCCTGAAGTTATTGTGCTTGCAAAAAATCCATCTAATCAAAGTCAACTACAGTTATTTGCTTGGGATGGAAATGGAAACATTAAACAAGGATTTCCGATCCTCGTTGTCTCAAATTTTATTAGTTTCACTAGAATAACACTTGCAGATTTAAATAAAGATGGATATCGTGAAATAATTTTTGTTGAAGAAACTCCAGCATACGCACACATGCATGTTTATGATTATTTGGGAAATGAATTAACTGGCTGGCCAATAATAGTCCCGCGTCCTGATGAAGGTAGCTATCCTATTCCTATGCAACTCGACAATGATTCTGAATTAGAAGTTGCATTGTTCGCAAAAAGAACTTTGACAAGTTTCTTTTATGACACTTATGGATTTTCGATAGGAAATTATACTTCCAGTCAAGCCTTAGGCGCAGGAAATACAATAATATCAAAACCAGTATATGAAACTGAGAATAACACTTTCTTATTCATGAGAGGCCCAGGGAGTAATAAAATAGCCTATAAAAATTTAAGAACAAATGATCCTGAACAATCAATCTCTATTTTTGACTACCCTGAATTAAGTAGTATGCATATTAACATGCCTTTTCAAGGAGATGCACTAGGAGATGTTGACAAAGATGGAAAATTAGATATTTTAACCACAATTTTCAGCTACAACATGGTGCTTCATGAAGGTTCCAATTTTGGCACCCAGGTTCTTGCAGTAAACACAAACATCCCATATTTATCAAATACAAAAATTACCTCTCCAATGATAGGATTTAATGCAAAACATACAGGATGTTATGATTGCGGTAAAACTCAGATTAAATTCTTATGTGGAGATGTTGACAGTGATGGCAATGTAGATATTTCAGATCTTTCAGCAATGATAGACTACTTATATATTTCATTTACACCATTTAAGGCACCAATGTCTGTTGGAAATGTTGATGGATCCCCAGATGGAAATGTTGATATTTCAGATCTTTCAGCAATGATTAATTATCTTTACATTTCATTCACTCCCTTAACTTGCAACTATCAGCAGACCTATGCAGGATATTCTGCCTCAACAGCTTTTGTTTCTTTAGGATCAGCAACTGGAACAAACACAGAGAAATTAGTTCCAATAAATCTCAATACTCCAGTTGATCTTTCAGGAGTAAGACTCAAAATTTCTTATGATGTAACCAAGATGAAAGTGTTGGGAGTTGCTTCAACATCAAGATTGAATTCGCTTAGTGTAACTTTCAATAAAGATATAATTGGAATATACAAATTAGATGGCTCTGCAGTTATTCCTAGGGGAGATGGCACAATAGTAAATTTAAGAGTCGGTCCCGGAACAAATGGATTTGATACATCCTCACTTAAATTTACTCTTGAAGAAGGAGCAAGTTATAAGAACACAAAGATAACAATGCAAGCTGCAACACCACAAACAACTACTACGACTAAAAAAACAACTATTGTCTAAATTAATTAGTTTTATATACATAATTTCCCTCCCTAATTCATGTTAAAGAGGTTGAACAAAAGAGGCCAGTTCTATCTTATTGCAGCAATAGTAATCATATCATTGATAATTGGATTTTTTCTCATTTCAAATTCCTCCAAAAAAAAAGAGCAGGTAAGGGTTTACGAACTCTCAGACCAGCTGAAAATTGAAGGACAAAAAGTTGTAGATTATAGCATTGCAAACAACGATAAAAAAATAAAAGAGTTTACAAAAAATTTCTCAGATTATGCCGGCAAGGACATTGATATAGTATACATAACAGGAAACTACACCGTCGGAGCAGTTACTACCTTTATAAACAATCTAGAAGTTTTTAGGTACAACACAACGGAAATGCAGGAAAATGTAAATTATTCGATAATAAGCAATTATCAAACTGGGGGAGGCAATTTAACATTGCCTTTAAATGGGATTGATTACAATTTTTTGGTATATCCCTCTGAAAATTTTTATTTTGTCATGACCCAAACTTTAAATGGTGAAAAATATGTTGCGAGAAATTAAAAAAAACAAGCTAGGAGTAAGTGTAATGATTGGATATGTCTTGTTAATAAGCATGGCCGTTATCATGGGAGGAGTGTTGTATTATTGGATGAAATCCTATGTGCCCCAAGACCAGCTCGAATGCCAGGATGGAACGTCATTGATCGTTAAAAGCTACAGCTGCGCAGGAAACTCGTTGAATTTGACATTGTTGAACAATGGAAGATTTAATTTAGGAGGGTATTATATCTATGCCTCTAACGATTCGAGTCAAAATCAAAGTTTAGCAACGATAAATCTTTATAATAATATTTTACAAAGTGCAGATGGATTCAAGAATTTTGGAAGCATCATATTTAACAAAGACAATAACAACAGTTTTCCGCCAGGGGTTCAGACTACACACCAGTATAATTTGGCTGGAGTGGGAAGAGTATATTTTGTTGAAATAAGCCCTGCCAGATATGAAGATTATAAAGGAAAGGCAAGATTTGCAAGTTGCGGTAACCAATACAAGATAAAAGAGAAAATAGTGTGTTCATAAAAATTTAAAAAGAAAAAAGTCTTAATAAAACAATGCTAGACAAGAATAAAAAGAGGTTCGGTGTTTCTCCAGTAATAGCGACTGTTTTGCTTGTTGCGATGACTGTGGTCATAGCTTTAATTGTGTTCATATGGTTCAGGCAGATTGGAAAAGAGACAATAATGAAATTAGGAGAGAACGTCGAGCTGGTTTGTGGAGATGTGAGCTTCAGGGCAGAATATGTCAACAATCAGTTGTTGATAGTCAACGAAGGGAATATACCAATCTATGGAATTGTTTTGAAAGTCGGGAAAAATCGTGGTTTCCAGACGTATGATTTGAGAAATGACATTCCTAGTTCTGGATGGAAAGATTCTGGACTTCTTCAGGGAGGAAGTTTTATATCCCAAGACTTGAGTGCAGAAATTTCTGGAGCCGATAGTCTCGTCGTTGTTCCAGTCTTGCTTGGAGAATCTGATAAAGGAGAAAGAACACACGTTTGCGATGAAAAACAATTCGGTCAAGAGGTTGTTGTTGCCTAAAATGAACAAGCTCGGACTTTCAACTGTTGTGGCAACTTTACTTATCGTTCTTCTTACTGTGGTTTTGGCGGGAATTGTCTGGAGTGTCGTTACAAAAATAACAAAAGACAATCTGGATCAGAGCCAAAGTTGTTTTAATGCGTTTGACAAAGTGAAGTTGGATGAAACATATACTTGCTATAATGCTACAAGCCATGAGTTGATCATTTCTTTGGAAATAAAGGATGCAGATGTGGATGAAGCGACTTTTGGAGTCTCCTCAAGCGGCCAAACAAAAAGTTTTAAAATTTTGAACACACCGTCGACGGTACAATACTTACAAAATTATACTGGAGCGAATGTTGTTGTGCTTCCTACAAAAAATTCCGGAGTAGCTTACAGATATGACTATACTGGGGCAGGATTTGCATCGACAAGTTTTCCTGATAGGGTTCAGGTTGCTCCTAAGATAAATGGGAAGCAGTGTGATGCTTCAAGCACAATACAAAATATCGGAAGTTGCTGAGAACTTTTTGAAAGATTTAAATAAGTTATTTTCTTCTCTTTATAATTAAAAAGGTGATTAAAATTATGAAAAAGAGGATGGGAAAGAAGTCCCAAGTATGGGTTGAAACTGTCATCTATACGCTCATTGCATTGTCAATCATAGGGCTTTTCTTAAGTTTTGCAAGGCCAAAAATTGAAGAGATTCAGGATAAATCAACTGTTGAACAAAGTGTTAGTATGCTTGAGTCAATAGACAGTATAATTTTAAACATAGTCCAAGGCGGACCGGGAAATCAGAGAGTTATAGAAATAGGACTACAAAAAGGTTCTCTTGATATCAATTCAACAAACGACCAGATAGTCTATGAGCTGACTGGAAGATATGGATATACTGAACCGGGAAATTATGTTAACATCGGCAAACTTGTTGCAATCACTGAAAAAGAGGGCAGCCTAAGCAGGGTAAGATTAATAAGTAACTATTCTAATATATACAATATAACATATAATGGGCTGAAACAAGAAAAAATAATTCCAAAATCGCCCGTCCCATACAGGCTGTCAATTTCGAACAAAGGGACAATAGGGAATATGACAAACATTGACTTTTTAATTGTATAAAAGAGGAAAACCATGCAAAAAAAACAACAGGTGCCGGGAATTGAAACTTATCCAAGAGTCGAGATTAATTTTAATCCGGAGCTTCCAGTCTTAAAAAAAATAAGTGACAAGACAAAGATGGACATTAGATACTGTTTGGTTGCGCCTTTTTCATATGTCCATATCTATTGGGATCCAAAAAAATACGAAACAATCTATGAAGTTGAAGAGCCTGTACTTGACGACCAAGAATCTTTCTATAAGGAACAAATAATAAATGCAATGAAAAATCTGATAAATTTCGATGAGATAGTAGACAAGGAAAAAGACAAACTTCTTGAGTATATTGACAAAAGGTTCAAGCTTATAGCGGTTGAATTAGGAATAACCATGTCGTACGAGACTTACAAAAAAATATATTATTATCTTGTAAGAGACTTTATGGGATTTAATGAAGTAGATCCATTATTAAGAGACTATTTTGTAGAGGATATAGAGTGCAATGGATTCAACAACCACATATACATCGTTCATAGAATTTACAGGAATATAAGGACAAATATCATGTTCACCGATTCTGACAGACTCACGAGTTTTATAGAAAAGCTGGCACAGAGATGTGGAAAATATGTTTCTTATGCGAACCCTATTTTAGACGGAAGTTTGCCTGATGGAAGCAGAGTCAACGCGACTTATACTGTGGATATAACTAGCAAAGGTCCAACATTCACAATTAGAAAATTCACGAAGACTCCATGGACGCCAACAAAACTTCTTGAGATGAACACATTGAGTCCTGAAATGCTTGCATACTTGTGGCTATTGGTCGAGTATAGGATGAATATTCTAATAACTGGAGGGACGTCTTCAGGAAAAACAACTTTGTTGAATGCTGCGGCTTTTTTCATCCCTCACGAAGCAAGAATAGTCAGTATAGAAGACACAAGAGAGTTGAATCTACCTCAGGAAAACTGGCTCCCAAGTGTTGCAAGAGGAGCAACGGGGACTGAAAAATTCAATGAGATAGATCTTTTTGTTTTGTTAAAGAGTTCTTTCAGACAAAATCCAGATTATGTGATAGTTGGAGAAGTAAGAGGTAAAGAGACATATGTTCTGTTCCAGGGAATGGCTTCTGGACATTCTTCGATAAGCACTATTCATGCAGATTCTGTTGACACAGTAATAAAAAGGCTTGAGACTCCGCCAATAGAACTTTCTCCGACTTTGTTGAATGTTTTAGATTGTGTATGTGTCATGACCCACGCAATTGTAAAAAAACAAGAAACAAGAAAACTGAGGGAGATAGTTGAAATAATAAACGTAACCCCAGATGGAATTGCCTTGACAAATACTCCTTATGTATGGAATGCTGCAGACGATAGGTTTTACTTCAAAAAAACTAGTAAGATTTTTGAAAAAATATCGAAGAGGTATGGACTGAGAATGGAAGACATTGACCTTGAATTCAGAAGAAGGGTAAGAATCATATACGAGCTGTACAAAAGAAATATCTCCGGTTTTGATGAAGTCAAAGAAATCATAAGACAGTATGCCAAAAAACCCCAGGATATCCTTCTAAAACTCGGCATCAACTTCTGACTTGGAAAGATTTAATAAATAATATTGGCTGTTATTACAATGGTAAACAAAGAGGATATAGAATTTTTGAATCAGTTGAGTAGTTCTCTTGAAAAAGCGATTTCTAGGCTAGAATATGCCTACAAAAGCCAGAATTTTGGAGAGTTCGACAAATTGAAAAAGTTTATTCTTGAAGTGCAAAATAAAATAGAGAGCATATTAGAATGAAAGATTCAGAAGAGTATCTAAACGAGCTAAAAGCCCTTGTAAGAAAAGAGACAAAAATAATAAAAGAGATGACTTACCTTTATGCTGACCTAGGTATTGAAGAAGATGATAAAAATCTTGTTAATTCGCAGCTGACTGCACTAAAACGGGCCTTAAGGAAAACTGTTGAAGAAATTTCTAACTCTTTGGAGGATATGACAATAATAAAAACACTTCCAAGAGTGTCAAATAAAATCTCGGAAGAAAGCAAAAAGGTTCCGATAACGAAAGCCTCCACTAGAAAACCGAGCATTCCGGAATATGTTGAGATGGCCAAGAAGGTAAAAAAAACCCGGCACAGTATTGTTGATGTAGATATAAGCGATATGGAAAGAAAAACCATAAAGAGGCTTAAAAAAACAAGAACAGAAACACTCCAGAAAAAAATCAAAAAACCAAGCAAATATGTTGCGTTTGCAAACAAGATTTTTTGGAAGCAATCATTAAAGTTAAGCAAAAAACCCCTTTTCATAAATCTTAAGAGGGACTTGGTGAGAGCCAATATGGATTTTGTCCCTACAAGCTATATATCTGTCATGTTTTTATCGACGCTAATAGCAGCTATTATTGGATTTTTTGTCTTCATGTTTTTGGTTTTCTTTAATATTGGGATAGATTTTCCAATAATTACCATGGCTAAAGAAGCTTTTTTCTCAAGATTTTTAAAAATTTTCTGGATTGTAATTGTCGCCCCGCTATTGACGTTCCTTTCAATCTATGTCTACCCATCAGCTGAAAAAAGTTACATAGAAAATAAAATAAATCAGGAGATACCTTTTGCAACTATCCATATGTCTGCAATTTCGCAATCAATGCTTGAACCGAGTAAGATATTCAGCATAATTATCTCTACAAGAGAATATCCTTTTTTGCAGAGAGAGTTCACAAAGATAATAAATCAGGTAAATGTTTACGGTTATGACTTAGTCACAGCCTTGAGAAATGTTGCATTCTACAGTCCGAGCCAAAAATTATCTGAATTGCTCAATGGATTGGCAACAACGATAAACTCTGGAGGAATTTTGCCTGAATTTTTTGATAAAAGAGCGCAAAGCCTTTTGTTTGAATACAGGGTTGACCGGGAAAAGAGCACAAAATCTGCCGAAACTTTCATGGATATTTACATAAGTCTTGTCATTGCAGCCCCTATGATATTGATGCTTCTCTTGATAATGATGAGAATAAGCGGCCTTGGCGTGCCTATAAGCACTTCCATGATAACACTTATAATGATTTTAGGAGTTTCTACGATAAATGCATTATTTTTAATATTTTTACAATTAAAACAATCTCCCACATAATTACCTAATGGAAATAAAAAAATTTCACCTTATTGGAATGTTTTCGGCAGTATTAGTCTGTGCTCTCGCGTTTATTTTTGATACTGGCGGAAATCTGTTTTTTTTCATCATTGGCATGGGAATATTGATAGGGTTTACTCCTTTCGTTGTGACAGTGATTAATGAATCAAGAGTTTCAAATGAGAAGGAAGAAATGTTTTTGGAATTTGCGAGAAATCTTGTCGAAAGCGTAAAGACTGGAACTCCCATAAGCAAAAGCATTGTGAACATGAAAGGAAAACCTTTTGGGGTGTTAAGTCAGCATGTTGACAAACTGGCTAATCAAATATCCATGGGAATTCCTTTGAGTCAAGCCTTAAGAGTTTTTTCAGAAGACATAAGCAACAAGGCGATATCAAGAGTCCTAACTTTAATCGGACAGGCCGAGAGAGCTGGGGGAGATATTGGAGAGATTTTGGAAAATGTTGCTGGTGCTGTAAACATATCCGACAAATTGAAAAAAGAAAGAAAGGCCACCATATCAACTCTGGTAGTTCAGGGTTATATAATATTTTTAGTTTTCATGATTATTATTTTAGTCATGCAATATAAGATACTACCTTTGCTTTCAGGAATCTCAGATGTAAGAAATTTGGGAAGTGCCGGAATTGCGGGGCTTGGGGCCCCTTCTGTTGGAGCACAGGACATATCAAATTCTTTTTTATACTTACTTTTGATCCAGGGATTTTTCACGGGAATAACAATAGGAAAACTTTCAGAAGGAGGGTTTAAAGCAGGAATAAAACACTCTTTTGCACTTGTTGTTGGATCATTCTTAATGTCGACGGTGGCTGGACTGGTTTTTGGAGGCTCAGCCTAAAAATGAAAAATAAAAATGGGTCACATGTTGGTATGATAGCCTCATTCAGCATCTTCATATTATTTTTGATTGCAATCTATTTTATAGTGCAGCCAACTGTAAAAAATCAAAAAGACAAGCAACTTATTTTGGATTATCTAAAATTAAAAGTCCAGGAGCAACTGTCCGCAAATTTGACAACATTGGTTATAAGTAACTCCAGCATTAATCCCAACTCATGTATTTTTTTCAACAAAAACGATTCTGGTTTAAACAACGGAAATTTTTACGTGAAAGATAAAAACGGCAATACGTTGGAGTTTGGAAATAATGTTAACCCCACTTATCTGGATGTGAACTGGAATGGGCAGCAAAATTTTGTTAAAATATTTTCTTCAGAAGAAAAATTTAACACCAACTCTTTCTCATGTGGTGTTTTTACAAGCGTTTCTAATTATACAATAAAATCAATCGTAAAAGAAAAACAATTTTTTGAGACAAGGATAGTCAATGGGATAACAAATTTTTTAGATCTGAAGAATAACATAACTGTGACACAGGGAAATGACTGGAATATGGATTTTGAATACAACAATGGCACGATAATAAGCTCTGGAGTAATAGACACTTTAAGGGAGGTTTATTCTGAGGAAATTCCAATAGTTTACGTCGACAAAAATGCAAGCCTATTGTCCGGAAAATTAAGAATAAAGGTTTGGTAATATGAAAGCAAATAAAGTATTTCGATTCATTAGAAATTACTGGAAATTATTCAAATGAAAGCGAAACTAAAGATCATGCCTGGAAATAAAAAAGGATGGATTCAGGTAGTCGAAGCCTTTGTGGCCATTCTTTTAATTACAGGGGTTTTGCTCGTAGTGTTGAACAAAAGGTATATACAGGACGAAGATCCGTCGACAAAAATCTATGAAACAGAGAGTGGCATACTGAAAAGCATACAGATAGATGATGTTTCTAGAAGCTATGTTCTCAATCAATCTTCGCTTCCAGTAAATTGGAGTGACATTCCTTCAGGCATTAAGAATAAAATACAATTACAAAAACCTTCTTATCTTGATTGCCAAGCCAGAATATGTGAGATTAATAACGAGTGTTTAGGCCAATTAACCTCTGATAAAAGTATTTACGCCAAATCAACTTTTATATCTGCAGAATCTTCATTATACAGTCCAAGACAATTGAAGATTTTTTGCTGGGAGAAATGATGAGATAAAATTATGAAATACAAATTTATTCCACACACTGCAGATATAAAATTCCAAGCGTTTGGAAAAAATATCGAAGAAGCTTTTTCGAATTCAGCTTTAGCTATGCTTTCAGAAATTTTTGATAAGAGAGTAAAAGAGAATAAAAGAATAAAAATAAAAGTCAAGGGACAAGATTATGAAAGTCTTTTGTATAACTTTCTTGAAGAGTTTTTATTTTTATTAGACTCAAAAAGATTCTTAGCTTCTAAAATAAAAAAAATAAAAATTGACAAAAAAAAGTTTAAACTGGAAGCTGAATTAGTTGGAGATGACGCAAAGCATTATGGTTTTACAAACACTGTTAAAGCGATAACATATAACGATATGTTTGTAAAAAACAACAGCAAGAAATGGATCGTACAAGTTGTTTTGGATGTTTAAAACCTGATTCTCCCATCTTGAAAATCTCTGATAATCACCCTTGAAGTTCTGTCTACGTCTACCTCTTTTCCCTTAAGGAAAAAATTCTTTCTTGTTCCCAATTCATCAATAAGAATCTCAGAATTTCCATCAGCTTTTATGTCGTAGAAAGTTTCCAGAACTCCGGGATACTGAAGCATTAAATAATGAACCATCATTTCTGGTTCTTTTATCCTGTCCCATCTTATGACGTTAATTTTAAGGTGTTTATACATGTCTTTGTTTTTTATTTTTGCGTCCTCAGTAGAAGGAATGACTCCAGGAGTATCAATAAGGTATATGCCGTCTCCAATTTTTATTTTTTGCGCACCTTTGGTAAACCCAGATTCAGAAGCGACTCTTGCTACAGATTTTCCCCTCAGAATATTTGTCACTGAAGATTTTCCAGTATTTGGATAACCAATTACACCAACGTAAATTCTTTCTTTTTTTATGTCCTTTGCCTCTATTTTTATCCTTTCTCTTAAATCGCCAGAACCCTTCCTATTTGTACATGACATAAAAACATGAGGATAAAGAACCTGTTCCCCCATTTCTTCCAATATTTTTTTACGATCTGCCAAGTCTGATTTGTTAAAAACATAGATTAATTTTTTGCCTTGTTTTTTCACTTCTTTCTCCAATTCAAAATTTCGTGTTTCCTGCCAAAGTCTTGCGTCTAGAATTTCCATTACAATATCTGCTTCCGAGATTATTTTGAGAGTTATCTCTGGGAAGCTCTTTTTATGTTGGTTATGACTTTCCTGGGGCCTTTTGTTTTTTGGTTGTGTGCTTTTTTGCATACAATTTCAGAGGTTTGGGGTTTAAATAGTAAAGGGGTTGTTCCGAATATTTATTAACTTATTTTTTCTAGTATTATAATGGACGTGAACGTTTTTTTAGGCGCTCTTTCGATAGTCAAAACAACCAATCCAGTTAGCCTATTCCAATTTATCCAAACTACGGGATATTCCATAATGCTAATATTGATGATTGTAGAAGGGCCCATAGTTACTTACGTGGCCGCATTCGCCGCCTCACTTGATATTTTCAATATTTATTACGTTTTTATTTTGTCTTTTTTAGGAAATATTATTGGAGATTTGGTTGTTTTTGGGATAGGAAGAATGGGTAAAAAGGTTTTTATTGACAAATATGTCCACAAACTGCTTAGAGAAGGAAGGATAAAAAAAATAAAAGATTATTTAGAAAAAAATCCTGGAAGAACAATTGCTGCAATAAAACTTACGCCTACACTACCAGTACCCGGCATAATTCTCGCCGGAGCCTCAGACATTCCTCTAAAAAAATTTGTTTTTTATTCTGCTTTACTTAGTTTAGCTTATTCTGTATTAATGACCTTTTTAGGATTTTACTCTGGAGTGGCCTTTGACTCAATATCCAAATATGTAAAATATATTGAGTACATAATTGGAGGAGCAATATTACTTGCCGTTATAGTCTATTTTTTAATGAGATTAATTTCTCAGAAAATTGCAAATAAAATTGAGAAGATTTAATTAACTTTCAAAGCTAGCATTTTAAAACTCTGATTGAACATCTTGTAGGCCCCAACTGTTTTTATGATTTGTTTAATCATAGGTATTTCTTTTAACATTCCTTTAAAAAATCCAATTTTTGCATGTTTCCCTGGAGCCACAACATTTTTCCAATTGACTATATTAAGCCTCAGTCTTTTTTTTATTATAATCTCATTTAAAAAACATTCTAGACCGTATCCAGGAAGCTTTTTTATTTCTTCAAGATTCTTAATGAGGTTTTTACGAAAAACCCTGTCTCCAGACACAAAATCTAAACCTAGGAGTCGGTAAATAATAATGCTGTTTTTTCTTATGCTTATAGTTATGTCTGCCTCTTCATTTTTTACGGGTAGAATTAAGTCAGAAATATTTCTTTTTTTTAATCCTTCCAAATCGGAATCAACCAACATAATAATATTATTTTTTGCAATTGCTATCCCCTTTGCTACAGCATAACTCTTTCCTTTGTTTTTCTTAAAACTTATTACCCTACAACTAAACTTTCTTATAATTTTCTCAGTATTGTCTACAGATCCATCATTAATCACAATTAATTCGTCAACTAAAGGATGGCTTTCCAGAATTTTCAAGACATTCCCAATTCTCTTTTCTTCATTATATGCTGGAACTATGCATGAAATTTTATCCATTTTCTATATAAAACACAGGACAAGTGATTATAAATTTTATCAAAATGTATAATACAAAACATTAAAATTATTAAAGCCCAGAAAATATGAAACTATATGAAAATAATAGTTAAAATAAAGTTTGAGACAGGAAAACAGAAGATAGAGAGTTTTGGAGGCAACAGGTACCTTGTCTATTTGACTTCAAAAAAAGAGGACCCTTCGTCAATGGACGAGTTTGTCAACATGATGTCAAAATATATGACTGTCCCACCAAACAGAGTTCACTTCAAAGGCAGAGAAGGAGAATCTTTTATTTTCGACATTGATTGATAAGATTTATAACATTTCTAGAGCTTGAATTTGCGGGCCTCTATAGTTAAACGGATATAATACTTCCTTGCGGAATAAAAACCACCTGCGGGTTTTTATGAATCCTGCAGCCGTGCAAAAAGGAAGTGTTCGAGGTTCAATTCCTCGTGGGGGCGTGTCGACAAAATTTATAATATCAAGCATCCTTAAAACAACATGAAGCTAAAACCAGAAACAAAATTAGGTAAATGGTCTGTAAGATTGAACATATTTTTCTTGATAATCGTTACTGCTTCTTTAGTGTTTGTTTTGATACTTAAAATACTTAATTTTGATGACAGGTGGTGGGATATAACCGTGCCAATTGCAGTCCTCATTGAAATGACTGCTTTGTACACTGGAATAAGAGCCATGAGAAAAAATAAAGACAAATCAGTTTTGGTTTATTTGACCATTATAACAGGAATATGTACAATTCTTTTTGCGCTCCTTCATAGTTTATTTATCAATGATTAAATAATTTTATTAACATTACTAGTTTCTCCCAAAACCAAACTTTTTAAAAAGAATTTATTCCTGGGTATATTATGACAAATATTAAGAAAATTTCAGAAAACAAATATGAGCTTGAAAGAGAAGGGAATATGAAAGTTCCAGGAATAGTTTATGCTAGTGAGAAGATTCTTAATGATATTAAAAATGACAAAACTTTAGAACAAGTCAAAAACGTGGCGTGTTTGCCTGGAATTTTGAAGGCATCTATAGCTTTGAGTGATGCACACCAAGGCTACGGATTTTGCATCGGGGGAGTCGCCGCTTTTGACATTGACAAAGGAGTTGTAAGTCCTGGAGGTGTTGGATATGACATCAATTGTTCAGTCAGATTGCTAAAAACTAATTTAACAAAACAAGATTTCATGAAAAAACAAAAAGAAATTGTTAATGCCTTGTACAAAAAAATTCCATCAGGAGTTGGAAGAGGAAGTCCGTTTAACATGAAAAAAGATGAGCTGAAAAAAGTTTTGGAAGGTGGAGCGAGATATCTTGTTGAGAAAGGTTATGGAAAAAAAGAAGATTATTTGCATATGGAGGAAGAAGGATTCATCAAAGGTGCGGATGCAAGCAAAGTTTCTGACAGGGCAAAATCTCGAGGGATAGGCCAGTTGGGAACTATCGGTGCAGGAAATCATTTTTTAGAAATTCAGTATGTCCAGGACATTTATAACAAAGAAGTTGCAGAAGTTTTTGGATTAAAAAAGGACCAGATAGTCATAATGATACATTGCGGCTCGAGGGGTTTAGGACATCAAGTTGCATCTGATTATATTAAATTAATGGAAAAAGAATATGGATTCAAAGATTTGCCAGATAGAGAGTTGATAAATGCCCCAATAAAAAGTAAGCTTGGCAAAGATTATCTTTCAGCAATGGCTGCTGCCGCAAATTTTGCATTTGCAAACAAACAACTTATAACCCACTGGGTAAGAGAAGTTTTTAGGGAGTTTTTTCCAAAATCAGAGATAAATGTTTTGTATGATGTATGTCACAACATTGCGAAGATGGAAGAACATTCTATCAACGGAGAGAAAAAATTAGTTTGCATACATAGAAAAGGTGCAACGAGATCTTTTGGAAAAGGAAGGAACGAAATCCCTCAAGATTATAGAAAAGTCGGGCAACCTGTTTTGATTCCTGGAAGCATGGGGACAGCGTCGTATGTTTTAGTCGGAACAAAAAAAGCAGAAGAAGAAACATTTGGGAGCACTGTTCATGGAGCAGGAAGGGTAAAGAGCAGAAGTTCTGCAATAAGAGAGTTAAAAGGTGAAAAAATCAAGGAAAATTTAAACAAGGCGGGAATTGAGATTCAGGCGGGAAGCTGGAAATCTCTCGCAGAAGAAGCACCGGAAGTTTACAAAGATATTGATGAAGTCGTAAGAGTTGTTGACGAGTTGGGAATAAGCAAAAAAGTTGCAAGACTCAAACCTTTAGGCGTTGTTAAGGGATAAAAATATTTATAAGGAATAATTTGTTGTATATATCATGAAAAAGGGTGTTGGAATTTTATTTTTATTGGTAATATTTCTTGGAGTAATTTTATTAAGTGAAAATGTGAGTGGAACTGTAGTGGTGTGCACTAATCCAAGCTACAATCCTTCTGACGGATCTTCTAATCCGGCAATGTGTAAAATACCTGCAACCAGTTCTATTTGCCCTTCTCTAGGAAATCCTGTTTCGATCTATTCAGAAAATAGATGGCAAATTGGATATGGAGATCCAAGTGCTCCTCTCTGTGGAACAGATTATAGTTTAACATGTAATTCTCAAAATTCGTGTGATAAAAGTAACGTATGTAGTGACTCGTCATTTGGTCTTGATGGGGCTGATGGAGCCTATTGTAGAGGAAACATTACAAGTAGTGTTGGAACGATCTGTGCATTCAACACAAATTCAACAGGAGGAACACAATGGCTTTGGTACAGACAAGGAGATTCTTTAATGAAAGCTGAAAATTTGGTTCCGAACGGATGCTCAGATGGAGTTGATAATGACTGTGATCTTAACGGATGTTTTGATGATCTTGCAAATAACCCAATAAATCCAGATTATAGATGCGGAGCTCCTGAAACAAATTGTAATGACGGATTTGATAATAATTGTGATGGATACCCCGATTGTGTTGATCCAAGCTGTGCAGCTGCCCCTAATTGTTTTTCACCTTCTTATCCCCCAGAATCAGTTTGTGATGACGGAATTGATAATGATGTCAATGGTGAGAGTGATTGGGATACTCAAGTTTGGGTTAATGGATATCCTAATGGAAGCATTAAATCAAGCAAGGGAGATGTAAATTGTAAAGTTGATGTTAATAAAGTATATTCCTTTCCAACAAGCCCTTTTGAAAACTCTCCGTCTCCACTTCAAGTTTGGTGTAATACTAGTGTTGAGAATCCCTGGGGAGGTAGTGACAGGGGAATGAATAGTGTGAAGGCATATATAGGAAATGCAACAAATTGGGTTGCTTGCACTACAAACGCAGACTATCCTTGGATAGGAGCATATATGGTTTTTGACTGTCCAACAGGATCTGCTGGAAATAAAACATTAAAATGCGAGGTCAATACATCAAGGTCTTATTCAAACAACGCGACTGTGACAAAGGATATAACTGTTCAAGCAACACCTTTCGGTGTAACATGCCAACCAGTGGAAAGCTGCAGCGGCTACACAACTCAAACTTCTTGCCAGAGTGATTGTAACAACATTTGGACGAGCGACCAGCCAGATAATTTGACTTGTGGAATAAGCTCGTGCTCTTCAGGATCAACATGGAATTCATGTGGTTGTGTCTGGGATTCTTCAGCATCAACTTGCGGATTTGCATATAGCACTAATACTTGTGGAACTTGTGGTAATGGAATTATAGAAGCTGGAGAAGAGTGTGATGGAACAGATATAACAATAACATCATGCTCTGATCTTGGAACTGGCGCTTGTACTGGAACTGTTAGTTGTAATCTAGCTACTTGTAAACTTGACACCAGTTCATGCAGTAATTGTGGTTCTGGAATTTGTGGTGATGGAACAAAAAATGATGCTGAGCTTTGCGATGGAAACAGCTTAGGCGGAAAGACTTGCGCAAGTTTTAATTTACAGTCGGGAAATCTTGGATGTTTTTCTTCAACTCAGTCAAACTCGTGCCACTTTGACACAAGTAGATGTGTTAACATAACAGGAACTGGATGGTGTTCTATAGGAAATGAAAGCATAACAAAAGAATGTGATGTTGATCCATTAGGATATAGAAACTATCAATGGACAGGAACATGGCATGGAAGCATAAACCCCACTCAACAAAGCCAATGTGAAGGAAATCCTTTTTCAAAATTGGTTTTATGCCCTTCTCAATTCAGACTTCCTTTCTTCCAAGGTTATTCTTTTGTAATCGCTGGCGTGTCAATAGCATTGGCTTATTACTTCTTGATAAGGAAAAAGAAGATAGTGTTCGTTTAAAAGAAAGAGTTTTTAAAGAAAAATATCTTTGATTGTGCATGAAATGGGTGGTAGCAGCTTTGTTTTTGTTCCTGACTTTTGGTTTAGTGTCAGCAAGCTTTCAACTAGGTAATCTTTCATACTCTTTGCAAAAGGAGTATGGTGCAAACCAAGAGATTAAAGGATGGACAAACATAAGTTTCAGCAATCAACCGATAAGTTCTGTATTCAAAGACTCAAATGACAAAACAATAAGCCTGAAATCTTTGTTAAACAAGTCTTCAAATTCGGGTTATGATTACAATTGCAGCACGGAAGATTGCTCTCCAGATTATAGTGCAAGCAATGATCAGGCTACCAAAACATTTACAGTCAATTCCGGAGAAACAAAAGTTTTTGGATTTAAATTTGTAGGAGATATATTCAGCATAAAAGATATAAAGTTTGAAATTAACAGCGACGCTGTTTCTTCATGCAGTAATCCGACCAAAATTGAAATTTTTGGAAGCAACGGAATAAATTTAATGAACAATAAATATTCAAATGAATCATGCTCTTCTACAAAAACTTATGGATGCTTCAGTCCAAGCAGTCAAACTGGTGAATTAGAGATTCTTACAACTCCCTATTGCCAAAAAGTAAATTTAACCAATGCTCCAGGTTTGAGACTTGGTGCTTGGCTAAGAGAAGAGACTTCTGGAACAAAAAAAATAAACATGAGCCTTTATGACGAAGATTTAAAGGTCGCAAGCTGTGAGCTTCCAAAAGCAGGGGCTAATGGAGAAGCCTCATGCGATGTTGCTTACCCAATTTCTGGCCCAAAAGAATACTACGTTTGCATATCTGCAAATAGTAACAGTGCGTCTGGAAAATATAAAGTGTTAGAAAATCCTTCAACAGGCACAAAATGCGGGTTCTACGGATTCCCAATAAAAACGGAAGTATCATCATACCAAATTTTTGCGGAAAGCAAAAAATATGCTGACTTCGGAAACATCCCAGTGAACAACACATTTTATCAGGAAAAAACTTTAAGCCAGGCTGCTGAAGATTACATAAACAGCAAATATGGAAACTTGGACTGCACTAAAGGATGTGTTGTGCCAATAAAATTCACAGCCTATCAGAATCAGCAGATAGCACTTAAGAATTTATATTTGAGTTATGAGAAGGATTCTGGGATCGTTAGCGGAAATGCGAATTTTTATGACGTCGAGGAAACCCCTGCAAAAATAAGTTCTGGTTTCCAGAAACTTTACATCGACGAGACAGGATTTCTATCTGCAACAGATATTGGAAATTTTACATTCAAACTTTATCTTAATGATCAGCAATTAATATCTGAAAAATTAGCTGTCGGAAAAATGCCTGTGATAAGCTCCCTAATACCATTGACTGCTCCTGCTGGATTTCCAACTGAATTTAGAGTGAACATGAACTCATCGAGCAATATAACAAAATACAGATGGAATTTTGGCGATGGAACTATAAAAGAAACGACAACAAACAAGGTTAGCCAAACATATGACCAGGAAGGCACATACACTGTTTCAATCAATGTTACTGACTCAGGTAAGAAGACTTCTGCAAAAAACTTTTCGGTGATAGTCGGAAATCCTTCCAACGAGATAAACAAAACTATAAACAAAAAACTTTCCGACATAAGCAACATCAAACTCCAAATTGGGGCTCTTGACGAAGCAACAAAGGATAGACTTAATACTCTTTTTAGCATTGATACAAGTGAAACAGAACTAAAGGCGATAAGAACAGATTTTGAAAGCGGAGAAAATTATACTTCAATAATAGAAAGACTAAATAACATAAAAGTTCCAGAGTCATTGAGTGTCGGTGTTGAATTTCAAGGGCTGTCTTTCCTCCCAGATGATAAAATAATTGACCCTTACCTTGTTGACCAGGCTTTGCCCGGAACGTATAATGAGGATTTGTATAACGACTACATCAACGCTATTGTTGCTTGGAACCTGGATAATATTGTCTCAAAAATGAATATGGCCGAATTCCTTATCAGGATTGACGGCCAAGACAAAACTCTTCGTGTCTTTGAATTGAACATACAAAATTCTGGAGAGGGAAATGGATACCTATTTGTCAAAGACATGGAAAATCTTAATTTTGGAGGTAATTACAATCAGAAACAGGAAGAGGGATTTACATACATTCCATTGTCTGCAAATCAAAAAATTATTTTCTCAACGACGGAGAACATGGACTTCACACAACTTCCAGCGTTCATTTCACCAACACTTGACAGCATGAATGTAAAAAAGCACGACATAAGACCAAGGCTAGACCAGTTTAACCTGAGCTTATACGCCATAATTTTAGGAATATTGATTGTTGGCTGGATGATAATATACACAATATTATACAACTGGTACAAATACAAATATGAAGTACACTTGTTCAGCAACAGGAATAATCTTCTTAACTTGGTCACATACATAAACAATGAAAAGAGAAAGGGAATCGCAGATGGTGAAATTGAAAAGAATTTGAAAAAAACCAAATGGACATCTGAACAGATAAGTTATGCGTTTAGGAAATACGCCGGGAAAAGGACTGGAATGGTAGAATTGCCTTTCTTCAGAATATTCAGGAAAAAATCAAAAGAGAATATTACATTGAAGGAATATCGTGGTTTTAGAAATGACTACTCTAATCAGATGAAATTTATGTTTTGAGTACTGAAATATTTATAAACCAGTTTAACAAATTTATACTATGGCGATGAAAATGTTACAAAACTTCTTTAAGAAGATTTTTAGCAACATCTTTAAGAATAAAAAAGAGATAAAACTTGGATTTTACGGGCCACCAAATGCCGGAAAAACGAGTCTAGTTAATAGGATCTGTAAAGACTTTACTGGAGAAGAATTAGGAAGTGTAAGCAAAGTACCGCACGAGACAAGAAATGTGCAGTTCAAAGAGAAGGTCGAGATAAGTTACAAAGGAAGCACTCTTGTTTTCAAGATCATAGATACTCCCGGAATTGCCACTAAAATAGATTACGAGGATTTTCTAAAATATAGAGTTCCAAAGCAGGAGGCCAAAAAAAGAGCCAAAGAGGCCACACAGGGAGTGGTTGAGAGCATAAAGTGGCTTGATGACATGGATATGGTAGTAATTGTCCTGGACGCAACAGAAAACCCTTACAATCAAGTGAATATAACAATCATAGGGAATCTTGTAGCAAGAAAAATTCCTGTCTTAATAGTAGCCAATAAAGTAGACTTAAGAAAAGCAGACATAAAAAAAATAGAGTCTGCTTTCCCAGAATATGATGTTGTGGGAATAAGCGCCAAGTTCGGAAAAAACTTAGAGGAGTTTTACGAGTCTATATTTAAGGTTTCAAAAAAAGTCAAGTAAAGGTTTAAAATATATATTACAGTATATAAATAATAAAAGATGGTCAAGAAAAACTTGGGGAAGATAAAGGGGTTTACAATCCAGTTTCTCCCTTATACGGAAATAAAGGGCTTAAATAGCACTGAAAGAATTAAAAAAATTTTGGGAATTGTCCTAAACAATAATATAGTAATCCTACAAGGAAGGCTGAAAACAGAAGAGGAAGCAAGGCTTATAGGAGATACAATGGCCATGATTGATCATGTTAAGAATTTTAAAGGGATTGAGTTGGCAGTTATTGGAGGAAATGGGAATAATGGATTTTTCTCTAGAGCCAAGCAAAACCTCGCAAACGCAATCGCTGGCGGAGATATGGGTGCTGTGACAATAATAGGGCCTGCAACTATTGTGAAAGAAATCAAAAAGAATCCTAAGAAGATTGAACTACTTCTTGAAAAGTAAGATTATTTTCTTGTTTGTGTAGATTATCACCATTAAATTTATTAAGTTAAAAATTTTCGACACGATATGCCACACCAATGTGTTAAATGTTCAAGGATTATCCCATTAGGAAGCAAGGAATTGCTAGACGGATGCAGAGACTGCAAAGGACATTTCTTCTTCTACGTCAAGGAAGACCAGTATGAAAAAATAATGAATAATCCTATTGAAATCCCAGAAAAACAAAAAAATAAGATTGAAAATGACATAAGAGAGATTGTGGGGATTCCTGATGAAGACATGCCGGTCATACTTGATTTGGAATCTGTAAGAGTTACTGGAGAGGGCAAATTTGAGATTGATCTTGTTAAGTTGTTCAAGAAAGATTCACCATTAATATACAAACTTGAAGAAGGAAAATATATTATTGACTTGGCTTCAACGCTAAGGCAAAGTGTTGCAGACATAAAGGAGATAAGAGATCCGGATAAAATATAAAATGTTTAGATAATTCTGGTTTTTATATTAAAATTACATCAATCCTGACAAGGTATAATTTTACGAGCCAGTAAATGATAAATTTATTAAGGTTTTTCTATTATTTATATTATGTCCAACAAAATTAATTCTGTTCTGAAAGAAGTTATTGAAAAAGTTAAGCCAAACAAAGAAGATATAGGAGAATTAGACAACCTTCTGGATATTTTTCTCACAAGATTAAAATCAAGGATAAAATCACTGAAGCTGGATGCCGAGATTTTTGTTGGAGGTAGTTATGCAAAAAAAACAATGATAAAAAAAGATAAGTATGACATTGACATTTTTTTAAGATTTGATAAAAAATACGGTGAGGAAAAAATTCCTTTGCTAATGGGCAGTATACTAAAAAATGAAAACATGGAATTGGTTCATGGTTCAAGAGACTATTTCAAGAAGAAGATTTCTAAAAATGTTTATGCGGAGTTAGTTCCAGTAAGAAAAATACAAAATCCGAAGGAAGCTGTTAATATCACTGATTTATCATTCCTGCATGTAAAATATATTGGGAGTAAGATGAAAAACAAAAATATTCTGGATGAAATAAGGCTTGCAAAGGCTTTTTGTTACGCAAATAATTGCTATGGGGCAGAGTCTTATGTTCATGGATTCTCAGGATATGCAATTGAGTTGTTAGTTCATCATTATGGAAATTTTGAAAAATTCTTGAGAGGAATTGCCAAGTCAAAAGAAAGAGAAATAATTGACATGGAAAAACACTACAAAAACAAGAATTTGGTCATGATGGACGTCAATAGTGCAAAACTTAATTCTCCGATAATACTTATAGATCCAACTTACAAACAAAGGAATGCTCTGGCAGGCCTTTCTTCTGAAACACTTGACAAATTCAAGAAAGCTTGTGTAGAATTTTTAAAAAATCCAAAAACAGAGAGTTTTGAAATAAAGGAGATTGATTTTGAAAAAATAAGAAAAATTTCTAAAAAGAATAAACAGAATTTTGTTATTATTGAAGTAAGCACAGACAGACAGCAAGGAGACATTGCTGGAAGCAAGCTTTTCAAATTCTTTAGGTTTTTGGACAGTGAAATTTCAAAATTCTTCAAGGTAAACAAAAAAGAATTTGTTTACAGCAAACAAAAATCAGCAGATTATTGTTTCGTAGCAAAAAGTAAAGGAGAATTTATTGTAAACGGTCCAAAAGTAAATGACCAAGAAAATATTAAAAATTTTAAATCAAGGCACAAAAAAACTTTCATTAAAAAAAACAGGATTTTTGCAAAGGAAAAAATAAATTATAGTTTGAAAGACTTCTTAGAAGCTTGGGTAAAAAAGAATTGGAAAATTATGAATGAGATGGGTGTTAGTGAGATAAAGATTACTTCTTAGAAGCTTGAAAGGTTTAAGGCTAAGCCATCTAAAATATTTTCTATTGGAAGATTTAGTTTTACAGACGTACTAGAAGTACCCATTTTTCCGGCGTCTAATATAACTTGAGTTAAGCCATCAATATCTTGAATAATCCTGACAGTAGATGGATCTGAAGGTCTTAAAGGTCCAAGAACATCTTTAACCTCAACAATTTTGCTCTCTTGAGAATGAAGTTTTGCAGCTCCTACTACCATGTCATAAACAAAGGGAGTGTTTGATCTTCCCAAGCTAACCATGCTTAAGTCATCGTGATAAAGAGTCATATCATATACATCTTGCCTAATCGGAGTGTTTTCCACCATTTTATTTTTCTCCCTTCAAAGCTTTTTCAAACAAAGATGCAAAAGCTTGGCTGAAAAAATCAGAGTTAAGCCAGATTGCCAAATCCTCTTCGTCTTGGTTTTTTGAAACATAGAAAAGTATTTCCGCCCTGTCAATTATGAAGAATTTTGCATCAATGCTTACTGGAATTGCTTTTATTCCTAGATCATCCGTTAATTTCTTGACAAGATTCTTGTCTCCCGAAAGAGCAAGCAAAACTTTTACATTCGCTTTTTTTAAAGTGTCAAAAGTTTCCTTGAAAAGTTTTGCCTTGAGCCTGAATTCCTCAACATTTGTGCAAACAATGACTTCTTTCTTTGCGTTTTGGATTATTTCTCTGAGATGGTTTGTTATGTTTGATCTTCCCTTGATTGCAGCAGATAAATCCTCTCTCTTTGCAGGATTTATCCCTTCTTTGAACAAAGATTCTAATTGAGTGAACTCTTCTGTCTCTCTTATCTTAGAAAGGACTTCAACTTTCTCTTCGGCATCCTTTCTTGCATTGTTCTTTAATTTCTCGAGTATGATGTGAGGTTTAACTCCAAGATATTTTACAGGCTTTCCTAGTTTTACTATGCAGAACCCTTTCTTTTCTAAACTTTCAAGTACATCATAAGTTCTTGATCTTGGAACCCCGGATATTTCAGCTACTTCTCCTGCAGACGCAACTCCTTTTCCAAGCAAAGCTAACCATACCTTTGTTTCATATATATTAAGGTCAAAGTAATCCTTTATTTTATTTATTAAATCTTGTTTTACGAGCATTTTATTTTTTCCACCCCCCTTGCGGGATTATAGTGTATCCGTTCCGTGTTAATACGGACATTAATTTAGAAGTATCCATTCCTAACTGAGAGGTTACTTTTAATTCAAGTGTTCTAGACTTATTGTTTAATGAAACAAAGCTAACTTGTTTAAGATTTGATTTAAGAGTTTCTTTGATATGTTTATATATTGAATCGTAGGCTAGCTGACCCTTCTCAGCCACTATATCACCAGGAACATAAGGAGCATAATCAAACTTATCAGCACCTGCTAGTATTACTTTTAGTCCTATTGTTGGATTAGGTAAAGAGTCATTTTCTGTCATTGCTTGATGACAAATAAATCCTTTATAAACTTTACTCTTTGTTACTTTTGTTAAGTGAAGACAAAGCACCTAGCTAGAACAGAAAATAAGAAATGATAAGGCCAACAAATATCCCTATAGTTATGAAAGGCATTGCTGGATAAAACTTCTTTTTCTCTGCCGAGAAGAACAAATATGCCAAGCCTAAAGTTGCTCCAGCGATAACAAGCAATGCTGCCCCTAACCCTAATGTTTTTAATGCAACTCCAGCAGTGATTATTGGGAATATAACATCTCCTCCGCCTAATATGGCCAAATTGACTTTAATCTTTTTAGTCTTCAATTCTGATTTCTTCATGTTCCTTATTTTTTCCCTCACTTGTTTAGAGGCATAAGGCAAGAAAAATCCAGAGAAGACCTTTAGCTTGTTAATCTGATACTTTGCCATTCTCTGCATAATGCCAGAATGCCAGACGGCCCACATGTCATAGAACGAAATTAGTATCAAAAGAATGATTATTGTCCAGATGTTGAGCATAGGAACAAATACTGCAGCAATTCCAGGATATATCAAAAGTTCAGTAGCATTGTGAACAATGAAATTTCTTTGGAATATCTTGAAAAATGCCAGAGGCAATGCGACAATTAAAACGAAAAGTTCTTTATTTGCAAAATTGGGAAGCAGGGAAGAAAATGTTATCCCCAAAGCGATTGCCACAACAACGAAAAACCAAACTTTCAGAACCGCTTCAGCATTGAATTTTATTAGGAGAAACAAGACAACTATGGCTATTATGAATGCTATAATTATTGACGGCAGAAAAGAAGTGAAAAAATCAGACTCCTGTTCGGCCTGAGGAGGAGACATCCCGTATGGCAGATTGTTTCCAGCCTGTATGTAATGGTTGACGACAAAAATTCCTATGAACTGTGTTACAATAAACATTGATAAAAGAAAGAATGTTATCTTGATATTGTGTTTCATATTTTCACCTTTTTTATACGAAGTAAAATCAGTTTTTAAATCTTAATCATCTCAGCCTTATACTTTCCATTATTCTTGGAACGTTTGTCTCAACTCTGTTAAGCTTGTAAAGTGCAGATGCCAAATCCATAGACTTTGAAACTTCACCATGATTGACAATTATTCTTTTTGGCTTTGGCCTTAGGTTGTTGAAGAAAGAAAGGATTTCATTTCTTCCAGGGTGAGCGCTGAATCCTGCAATTGTGTGAACTTCCAAGTTTATAGCGACTGTTTCTTCCCTTCCATCAGAACTCATTCTTGTTGATTTCAAGCCATCTTGAATTTGCCTTCCCAAAGAACCAACTCCCTGATAACAAACAAAAAGGATTGAGTTTTTTTCGTTGGATGCAAATTCTTTTAGGTATTCAACCGAAGCTCCTCCCATCAACATTCCAGAAGTTGCAAGAACGACGCAAGGACCCCCTTCAAAAACTAATTTTCTTTCTTGTGGCGAGCCAACCCTTGAAAATATCTCTGAAGAGAACGGGTTTTTATCCTGGAAAATTTGAGACCTGACTCTTGTGCTTAAAAAATCTGGATAAGCTGTGTGTATTGCGTTTATGTCCCATATCATCCCATCTATGTAAACTGGGATGTTTGGAAGCCTTCCTGATTTGATTGCATCTTCAATAACTAACATTGATTCTTGAGCCCTTCCCAAGCCTAACTCTGGAATCAAGACTTTCCCTCCTCTTTCTATTGTTTTTTTGATTGCTTCAATGATTTGATCTTCGGACACAGCTCTTGGTGGTAAAATATCATTTTTTGACCCATAAGTTGACTCTGTTATCACCGACTCTAACCTTGGGAAAGTTGTCACAGCAGGATCTAAAAGCCTTGTTTTAACATATTTGTAATCTGCAGTGTAAAGAAGATTGTGGGCGCCATTACCGATATTTAGATGAACCATTGCACTTCCCAAAACATGTCCAGAGTTGTAAAAAGTCAATCTTACATCTGGAGTCACATCAGTTACTTCATTGAAATTCAGGCATATACTGTGTTTGACCATTTCTTTTATGTCAGTAGAGCTGAACAAAGGTTTCTCTGCTTGTTTGTAAGCGACCCCGATAAAATCCAAAGCGAGTAAAGCTCCTAAATCTCTTGAAGGCGTTGTCATGTAAACCGGGCCTTTGTAACCCATTTTGTAAAGATAAGGTAAAAGACCGATATGATCCAGGTGGGCGTGACTTATTATAACGGCATCGAGTTTTGCCATGTCGAATTCTGGAACATCCAATTGGGGAAATTTGTCCTGGTTTCCCGTCCCTACTGCTGGGTCTATACCACAATCAAGCATGATGTTTGAATTTGGTGTTTGAAGCAATATACAGCTTCTTCCAACCTGCCTTGCTCCACCCAAGAAAACTAATCTTATCCATCCTTCTTTTTTTGAAGGATCCCAGTCGGCGTAAATTTTTTTCCCTATCGAATTCAAGAATCTCCTCCTATAATTGTTGTTAGCGTAAAGAACTTCTCTTATGCTTTCAGTAATTTTGCTTTTTATTGCCGGAGATCTTTGTATCTGGGGGGTCCATAGAGTTGCTTGTCTTACTTCTTCAAGAATTGACCCTTGTTTTCCTATAACTAAACCTGGCTTCTTTGCCTCAATTATCACGATGCTTCTTTGAACATCAAAAATTATTTCTGTGACTTCTGCATCAACCGGGACTATCTCTTTGATTTTTTTCTCTGTTTTTTCCTGACTTAAAAGAATTTTTTCGTCTGCTCTCAGTTCAACTCTTTTTTTTATTTCGTCAACTACCTGTTTTATCCTTCCTTCTCCATTCTTAAAAAAGTTCTCATTGTCTGTGTAAAGGACAATGTTTGCCCCTTCGAATGAAGCTTCCGTGATTTCTCCAGAGAACTTATCCTGTATTTTCTTCAAAATGTCCATCTTATGTAATAGAAATTATCTATTTGAGTTCTGTAACCAATTCTTGGCTTACTGCTTTTTTAATACCGTCTTTTGTGATTGTAAAAATGTCGATACCATAACCTGAATAAACATCTCTTTGAGTTGAAGACAAAAGTGATTCCTTTGCGAGTTCTACTCCTTCCTTTACTGAGATGTTTTTCTTGTAGTTTCTTTCCAAATAACCGATTATGAATGTCCTACCCGAGCCACTTGCGTCAAAATCGTTTACTTCACCAAGAGAGCCATCTGTTCCTATGTGATAGACTGTGGCTGAGCCGTCTTCATCAAATCCTCCAGCAAAAGTATCAACAATGTCTGGAACCATTGACATCCGTCTTATTCCTGAGTATGATAGTGAAGCAACAAGATTTGCGGATTGTTTTATGTTTGGCCTTGTTCTTGATCTTAATTCTTTAAGTTTCAATTCGGCAGCAATAAGCTTTGACAAACGCTGCGCGCCGGAAACTAATCCAGCCCAAGAAACAACCAAGTAGTCATTGATTTGATTTGTCTTTTGAAAATCTTTGTTAGAAACCATGCTTTGGCCTAGCGTCACTTGCCTATCAGAAGCCATCACAACTCCGTCTCTGCATGCTATAGCTACTAGGCTAGTTCCTGATTTTAATAATGAACTCTTTAATTCGTCATCCATCTTAATTTTATTAGAAGACCTCTTGTGAGGATGTTTATGGATAAGATTTGAGATATTTAAAGGTTTCGGAAGGGATTGATTTTAAGTGTTCTTTTCCTATTGCTAGTTATGTAGTAACTTTAAAAAGGTAACAATAAGAAGATTTAAATAGTACTGTTTTCCAAGTTTATACATAAATTATACATATAAAATGGATAAAAAAAACAAAAAGGGATTTGTAATAACAAAAAAGATAGCGAAGCATGGTTCTCAATCAATAATTGTAATACCGAGAATTATTGAGTCCCGTCTCAAGCCTGGAACACTTGTAGAATTAAAAATAAATATTCTGGAGGATGAAAATGATAGATCTAACTGACAGATTGGACGGAGAAGCCGTGGGCTCAAAAGACACTGATTCAATTTATAGAATCTTAAATGACGTTTTGCCCCATGGTGAAGGAAGTTACAACAAATATTCAGGCATAGATTTTTTTACAGAAGGTGGAACAAGAAGGATTTATACTGCTTCGTGGGGACCGGGAAATAAAAAAGTTGTAATTAAAGTTGACAAAACTCCTGAGACAGCTCACGCGACAAGACACGTCTCAAGAGGGTATACTACAGAAAGAGAACTTCAAGTAGCTACAAGTATTAAGGATGCTGAGGGAAATAACATTGTCCCAATAAGAGACTATTATTTTAGTCCTGAGTTAAAAGAAATGGGTTATAGCGGATTTGTTACTGTTGAAGATTTTTTCCCAGGGCAAACACTGAAAGAAATTGTTTCGCAAAATGGCCCGTTAGGAAAACAGGATTTTGTTGAAGCATTTGGAGATGTTATTAAAGCAGAAAAATATCTTGTAAACAGCGAAAGAATTTTGCATAGAGATCCTAACCCAAAAAATATTCTTATAAAGAAAAATGGAAGAACAAGAGCCAGTTTAATTGATTTGACAAATGCTGCAAAGATTGATGAATTAAAAGATGGCGTTCTTCCAACCTCTGGCTCAAGGTATTTAGTTGACCCTTCAAAAGTTCAAGGCTTTACTGGACAAATTTCACACTATGATGAATCATCTGAAGCAAGAGCTCTTGTCACTGATATGTATTATGCAGTAACTGGAGAAATGCCTTTTAGGTTTGATATAGATGGTGGAGAAGCAACAAACATGTCTAATGGAGAGAATCTTTTAGATGTAAATGGAAGAATTGATCTGAAAAAATATGAAAAAGGTTTAGAAGCAGCAATTTCAAAAATACCAAAAACATTCAAAAGATTTAGAAAACTATTCGCTAGAGGTTTGAGTTTAGATTCTAAAAAAAGGTATAGTTCAGTTAATGATCTTGCAAGTGATTTTGAAAAAGCAAGCAAACCTACTATGATAGAGGAATTAGGTACATTTTATGACAAACATAGAAGAATTTCTAATGCAGTGATAGCTGCAACTTTTTTGGGGGCTAGTTCATTGGGAGTTTACGCAGGTTACCTTTCTGATAGAGCAACTCAAGCAGAAATAAGAGCTGAGATGGAAGGAAAGCAACATGTAAATGGGGAGTTCAGAGGAAAACCTGCAGAAGTTGATGCAAATATAATTGATGTTAAGCCACAAGTAATTAATGGGTTAGGTAACAGTTTTCCAGAAAGAACATATGTAAAAGTAAAACCTGGAGATAAATTAAGTATTTATGTTAATGCTCAGTCAAAAAGTTTCAAGAAAGGAGATAGAGGCAACTTAGGTGCACCTACATTGATGGGTAAAGCTTATATTGAAGGATATGAAGGAGATTATTTTACAGTTTACCCAAGTCCATTTGATGAAACAGTTGCTTATGATGATATGCATGGGGGATATTACAACTGGCCAGATATCGAAGTTCCAAAAGGAATTTCTGAAGGAAACCATATTTTAGTTGTAGAAACATATTCTGGAAAAAATAGAATATGGCCAATTGTAGATGGAAACTCAACATACGATTCTGGAGAAAAAAATTTTCATTATGATGATGAAGGAAAGATAATTGACAGAAAAAGAATTCCTTTAGTTGTCGGAAACCCTAAACAGAAAGTTGATATTTCATATCTTAAGCTAGATTGGATGAGTAACAGAGTAAGTTTAAAAGATCTCGAAGATGGAGTACCTAAGCAATATGATTTTTGTCCAAATGGAATAAAGACTGTTTTTACAATTCCAGAACTAGACACAACTTGGGTTGGAGGTTATTCTTTTCCAAGACGCGAAGACACTTCAAAAATATATACACTTCAAGTTCAATATCAAGATGAAAATAACAGACCTTTAGGAAATACTTTTTTCCCCATTAAGCCAAAACATGAATGGGCAGACACCTACTCATGGGAACACGCTTATCCTGATTCAACCTGGTCAAATACATTGATAGCCTATAGAGAAGCGATTGATGGAGATAGCACTAGGGTTAAGTTAATGGAGATTGAAAGAAAACTTGGGAATACTCTAGATGAAGAATATAAAAAAGCTCTAAGTGATTCTGCAATGGCAAACTCAAATTTTGGAAGTCCTTATTTTTTTGCAGATAAAGAAAAGGCAAGAAAAAAATGGGAAGCTTTCAAGACTGAGAGGTCAAGAAGAGATAGTATCATTGCTAAGATTGAAGGGGAAGCTTCAAAAATGGGAAACTATGCTGCCTTTGTTAAGTATACAAAAATAAAAGAGCAAGTGGAAAAAGGGAATCTTCCCAACAAATACTTAAAGTAACAAACCGCTCAAAGGCGAATTAGTCTGGAAGAACTTTCTTAGGCAAGCCATTAGATGATAACCAAGAATAACTTCTTTACCCTTTAATTTTTCAAGTGTTTTGTATCCTCTTTCATAAAAAGCTTTCTTATCTAAAGCGTGCATTTCAGACAGCGATTTAAGATCTTTTTCCAGGTAAGACTTTTTAGCGAGCTCAAACATTTTTTCAGCGTCATTTAATGTTTCATTTAATATTTTGGGAGGCCGCGTCATTGCCCTGTTCAAATGATATAATTCTCTTTGGCCGTGATCCACTAAATGTAAAAAAGACCAAAAGAATTCTTTTCTTTCTTTTATCAAATGGCCTTTAGAAATAACTCTCCTGCAAAAATTATCATATTGCATTATTTTTTCTTCTATAATCTCAAAATCTTCATCTGTTTTATCATTATTCAATCTTGCTCTTGTTATTTCAAATAAGCTAGAAATATTTAAGAAAACTTTACCCAGTATGTTTTCAAACTGATCAAAAGAAGGTTCTGTTATGTTTTCTACAAAGCATTTTTTTGCTTCTTTTTTTGTAATGTCAAAACCAATTAACTTTTTTCTTATAACATCTTCAAGAATTTGGAATTGGTGTTGAGTGTCAAAATTTACAGTTATCTTGTCATAGCCTTTTCTGTAAGTGTTTGTTATGAGCGTCCTTATAGAGGACTCATTTAAATCTCTAAGCGTGATTTCTGTCTCCATTTTTCTGCCTAGCTTAGCTGGTGAGATAACTAAATTATCTTCCAGTTGTTCCAAGTCAATATTATCCCCCTTATCCAAAGAATGATCTTTAAGCCATTTAGAAGGCAGACTAATCATCAACGTTGCTGTCCCTTGTTTTACAAGCTTTCTGTTCATATCGGTAGTAAGATTAATTATTATATAAACCTTTCTAAAATATATATAGATTTATACTAATATATAAAGTTTAATAATAAAGTTTAAGAGATATATATTTTTTACACCTTTACAATGACAAAAACAATAACTCATCAAGGAGAAGGATTTGAATTCAGCAAAAGTAAAGAATTGTACCTTCCTACAGCTTTAAGAAAGGAAGTTGATCCAACTCTTGTTGAGCAAATTAAGAGCAAGGTAAGAAGACCGTTAGTATACGGTCTCACAGCCTTAACACTAGGAACTCTACCTTTAGGGACAATGGCTCAAGAAAAAGCCCAAGAGAAAAACGTTTCAGTTTATTCTGGAATTGTTCTTTCAGAAGGGGTCAGTGGAATAGTCGATGCAACTTATAGTCCATTGGGAATCAGATTCATCGCTCAGGATGATAGAGATGAAGACGAGTTAAATGCTTTTAGAACATCTTTACAAACAGGTAAAACATTCGGAAAACTTGAGCTTGAAACATCTTACAATACAAATGAACCAGATAAAGAAAAAACACATACTGGAATAGCCAGATATAGTTTAGGTAAAAACTTCTTAAGAGCAGGAATTGTTAGCAATGGTTTATCTGCAGGAATGATTGGAGGAAAACTTAGCCTTGAAAACATGACTCTTAATGCAAGCTTAACCGACTTTGGAAAACACAATAATCTCAGTGGTTATTTTGGAGCTAGTGTGCCCCTCAGTAAAGATATTTTAGGTTACGTAAGTTTTGGAGGGCAGACAGCAAACGATAAACTGTTTAACATAGTTGGATTAGATGGTGAAGGATGGGGAGCTTACCACTTTACAAATATTGATCTTAAAAACAAAGAGCAAAGCGGAAAAATGCTTATTGTTCCAGCTGGAACTGGAATGGGGGTAGGTTTCTTTGATGTCGCTGGAGAATATTTCACAGAACCAGACTTCAGAGGAGTGACTGATAACTGCGCATGGGGATGGATTGCTCCTGATTTGTTCAAAATTGATGGAAAAACTGGGCATAGCGCAATATCTTTGGCTTGGGAAAATACTCCTAAAAAAGTTGATGTAAACAGCACCTACTGGCATAGGTGGACTCCAAGCTTAGGTGCTGGAATAAAAACAGATTTTAAGTACGACAAAGAAAAAAGAATCTGGACTCCAACAGGGGCTGTAGATATTTACACAACAATACCTGGCACTCCTTTTGACTTAGATGTCAAAGCAAAACATGACTTCAGAACAGGAGAAACAAGTTCTGAAATTTATGCTGGAGCAAGCATTAAATTTTAATTTTTTATTTTTAAAATGGATTACTTAAAATACACTCCAACAGAAGATGAATTAAAGAAAATAAATTACCCAAATTACTGGCAAGTTTGGCAGGGTCTTCCAGATGTTAAGTTTGAAACTGCTAAGGCTAGAGGTGGGCAAGAAGCTTTATTTTATGGTGAAAAAGGAAATTATATTTGGGTTATTCCAGAATCTTTGGTCGAGCACAATAAAAACTCTCAAGCTGTATACTTTGCATTGATGCAGAAAAATGATAAAAATAAAATTAAAGCGCGGTGGGTAATGCCTGCACATAGCGGACTTAAACAAGCGATAGAAAAAGCAAAGGATCTGAATTCTGCTCCTTATGAGCCTTAGAAAAGAATAATTTTCTCACTGCCTTAACAACCAATCAGCTTCCTCTTTAACTTCTCTGAGTTTTTCTTTTATTGGGGCTTTAACTTGTTTGTATGTCCATTTTACCCCTCTTACTCCATGTTGCAATCCCAAAATACCCAAAGTGTATAAAGATATGGCAGGAATTCTTTTTCCTTTTTTTGATTGTATATATCTAAAAATATTGCATCCTATTGAAACTGCTGCATTTATTAGATAGGCATTTTCTACTCCATCAATAGAATTGTTCAAATCATTGATATAAGGAATTAGGTTAACTATAGGCTCTAAAAAATGGAATGCCCCGACATATTCTAAACCTAAAAACAATATCTGGCCACGAGTTGCACTATATTTTGTTAAAGTTCCAGGATTCAAACCAAGTTTGTTTTCTATATGCTCTTGATCATGTGGAAGAACGCTTCCCCCATAAAAGCTAGAAAAAAGAGTTAATCCAATTTCCCTTATAATCTTGTGATTAGAATCTTCCTGAAACGTCTTTAACCCAAAATCAGCAATCTTGTAAAATCCTTTTTCCAAAGAAGATTTATCACTAGTAGATTTTCCGTTAGATTGCAGTATATCATCCAAACTTACTCTGGTCATACAATTTTAGAAATCCCATTCTCTTTTTTAAACCTTATTACATTCTCAACGAAACCTTCTATTTTCTGCTCGTGGCTTACTATTATAAGTTGTGCGACATTAAGCTGTTCTAGAACGCTTCGCATCTTGTCCAATTGTTGATCAGAAAATCCGTCAGTCGGCTCATCCAAAATGACAAAGTCCCGAGTCTTTATATTGCTCAAAAAAGAGTTTAAAACTTGATTCAATGCAAGCCTGTATGCCAAAGCGACAGCAGTCCTTTCTCCGCCAGAAAGGTAAGCATAATCAATCTCATAATCCTGCTGTTCTATTATTGGTGTGAAATCGTCATTAATTCTCGTGTTGAAAGTCTCTGCAACAAGCATGGCGAACCATTGGGAGAAAAATTTGGAGAATTCGGCCTTAAGCTTGGCCATAACATTTTTTTCAACGAACGAAATCAGAGAGGCAAAATTCTTAGAGAGCCAGTTTTCAACATCCGTTATGTAGTCAAGTTCTTTCCTTATTTTTTCTGTCTTTTCTATCTTCGACCTTAGCTCTGAGATTTGGTGAGAAAAAACTTCTATTTCTTTTCTAAGTTCAGCAACTTTTATTTCAGCAATTCTTTCTTCCCTCAAAGCAATCTCCAACTCTTTTCTTTTTTCATCCTCAAGATTCTCAAATCTGTTCAGCTCAAAAACGGAACTCTTCAGCCTTTCAGTCTGGCTTTCCAACAACAAAATATCTTTTTCAGACATTAAGTTTAGATTTTCAAGATCCTTCAGTCTAACTCTTCTCTCATTTAAGTTTTCAACCTTTACCTTGAGAATTCTTAATTCCTGGACCTCTCTTTCTTTTGCGGAAATGTCCTGCTCAGCCTTGTTTATTTGTTCTATTAAGGGTAGTTTTTCTCCGGTCAACTTTTCCATTTCGTCCTTGTTCTGGACTATATCAGAATTTAATTTGTTGAAGACGTTCGCCTTGTAGCTGGGCTCTACATCTTGTAAACAAGTCGGACAGATTTCAAGATGCTGAAGCTTCACTTTCAAAGTCTCAAAATCTTTGTTTTTTAGATTCAGAGAGCTTATTTTTGAAGTTAACTCCATGTTTTTTTCTTCTAAACTTTTTTTCTCTGTTTTTAATATTGAAATATCATTTTCAAGTCTTTTTATTTTTGTTTCTTCAAATTTCAAATGATCAAGCTCGGAAATCTGGGTTTTTATTTTCTGTATCTCCCTCAGATTTCCAGAAATCAAATCTTTCTTATTAATCGTCATAAGTCTTGATTTTTCTATTTCTTTTTCAAACAATTTTTTTTCCTCAACTTTTTTTTGGAGAGAATCCCTTTCTTCCTGAATCCTTTTTCTGGCCTCAGCCTTCAAGAAAAATTCTCTTTCGACAGAAGTCAGGTTATAATGTTTAGATTCAAGTTCATTCTCTTTTTCCAAAATTTCAAGCTTGTCTTGTTCAACATTAGAGGTAAGCGCCTGTTTCACTCTTTTTTCTTCCCTTAATTTTGAAGTCAATATGGCAAGATTCTCAAGAACCCTCTTATACTTGTCAATTCCAAAAACATGCCTTAAAGTGTTTACCCTAGTCTCTGCATCCTGAATGATTATCTGCTTCATCTCTTCTTGCGGTGTATAAACAGTGAACTTGTAAAGCAGATTTTGTCTTTTTGCAAATTCTTTGGGATAGTTTAATAATTCCAGGACTTTGTCTTTTAATTCTGTCACAGCAATTTCCCTCTTTTCACCGTCAATAGTTATAGAACAGTAATCTTGAGTTATGCCTTTTCCTCTTTTTAAAAACCTCTCAAGAATTATTTCACTGTCATCAACCGCAAATTCCATTACAACCCCACCAGTGTCATGTCCGTTTCGTAATAAAGAAGAGCCTTTTTGTCCAGGCTGCAATCCAAATAGCGCGAATTCAATTCCCAAAAGCACAGAAGTTTTTCCGCTCCCAATGTCCCCTGACAAAAGAGTTGACCCACTAGGAAATTCTATCGATTCCTTCTCGTAGCTCCTTATGTTCTGGAGCGTTATTTTTTTCAGCTTCATCTTAAAAATTAAAAATTTTTTTAGCTCCCTCTAGAATCCTTATGCTAAACCCCTCACCGGTTTCACCCTCTTGTTTTTCAATTGAGAGAGTGTTTACCAGATTTGGAATCAATTTGTTGAAATCTGAAGGATTCTCACCAGAATAAGAGTTTATTGCTTCTTCTTCAATATTTTCCCCTTTTGTAATTTCAATGTCTAATTCCAAATCTTTATTTTTTAGGTCATGCGTATTCTTCAAGAAAAAATAAGCCCCTTTTTGTTTAAGGTAGTCCTCAATTTCCTGAAACTTTATGTCTGAATTAGAACCGCTTTCAATCTCACCTTTAAACCTTAAAAGCACAACTTTGTCTTCAACCTCTTTTTCCTTGAGATGTGCAATTGTCTTCTCTGTTGCCCTGATTGCATTTTTTATTTCTATTTCGACAGGAAGAACTTCTTTTATTTTCAGTTCTACTTTTTTAAGATTTGGAGTCGATTCTGTGTCAACTATGTAAAAACTTCCGTGCCTTAAATCTTCCAACTCCTGAAAATTGTTTGGGAAAATTGGGCCAGGATAAACAAAATTTTCATATTGATAATCTATGTGCAGATGTCCCAAAGCATAATAATCTGCTTTTGGCAAAGAAGCTGATTCAATTGCATCTATGGGCAGTAATCCCTTTGCCTTATCTAAAGTTGTATGCAGCAAAAATATTTTGAACATTCCGGGTGTGTCATTAAATTTAACCTTTCGCAAAGCGTCAACTTCTAACCCAGATTTTCTTCCAGGATATCCATAAAAAGCAACTCCTTTGTAAATTGTAGGGTTAAGAATTATTTTTTCTGGAGTCTCTTCATAAATGCCGACATTTTTGCAGAATCCTGCTTTTTCCAAGACATCCAAGAATGTTTTCCCTGAGACAGAATAATCATGTGAGCCTGCGATTATGAAACACGGGATTTTTGCATCCTTTAATTTCTTGAACTCTCCAAAAGCGTCTTTTAAGACATCTATTCCTGGGAAAGCCGTGTCAAATAAGTCCCCAGCTATCACAACAAATTCGACCTTCTCTTTTATGCATGCATCAATAGCCATTACAAACGACTTGAAATTAAGTTCCTGCATTGGCGGCTGTTTCCAACCCCCTAGGTGTACATCAGCTATGTGTGCAAATCTTACCATTTTTTCACCATTTTATACCTCAAAAAGTTTATAATAGCAGGAGAGCTGTATTATATAAATTTGATTGTAATACAATGAATATTGTAAAAAGAGGTAAGATGAAAACTTTGGTTGCTTTTTATTCAAAGAACGGACATACGAGAATTATAGGAGAAAAATTGGCAAAGTTGTTCAAAGCGGACAGTGAAGAAATTGTAGACTTGAGAGACAGAAGTGACATCTTTACATGGACCAAAAGTGCTTTTAATGAAGAACTAAAAACGCCAACAGAAATAGCTCCAACTAAAAAAAATCCTCAAAATTATGATTTAGTTATTGTGGGAACACCAATATGGGACGGAATAACTCCGCCCGTAAAGGCCTATCTTTCTGAGAATAAATTCAAGAATGTCGCATTTTTTGCCACTTTTGGGGCAGCTGCTGAAGATGCTTTTTATGAGATGGAACAGCTAGCAAAGAAAAAACCCCTTTCTGTTTTGGAAGTGCAAGACATGCAGATTTCACGAAAAGAAGATGAACCTAGGATTAATGATTTTGAGAAAGAGATTATTGGGAAGATGAAGTGATTAAAGCAAACAATTATCTGATTGTTGAGTCAACGACTTCATAAATTTCTTTTTCTATCACATACATATCTAAGGGTTCTGGAGCGACACTTCTTAGTTGTCTAGCTTCTTCAATTCTTCCGTTAGATTCTAGAACGTCTGTTACATCTTGTGAATAAGCTAATCTTGAACCTTCTGGGATTGGAAAAGTTGCACCCGTCTCTTTTTCAATTCCTTCTTTAGTGAATATTGTGGGTATTACTAATCCAACTAAAGATTTTCTAACTTCTAAAGGAGTATCCTTATCTGTCCCGATTTGAGTTATTTTAACTTTTTCCCATCTACCTTTGTAAAAAAATCCAGGTTTCCCAAACATAGCCAGGACTTCATCTGATCCATGAATTATGATAGTTCTTCCAGTCATTGTATCAATTATTAAACCACTTAGTTTATAAAAATTATTGCATTAGAAAACAGGTTTTATCTCTTCAAATCACTCCAGCCAATTCCTTTCTTTTTGAGATCTTGAAGTTGAGGCCAGTTTTCTTCCAAAGTTTTCTTTTCTTTTTTGTAAAAGATTCCCAAAGGAATTTTTCCCTTTCCTAGATTGTAATCATATTCTTGTGCTAATTGCATTGCATCTTTCAAGCTTCTGTCTTTTTCAGGAATTTTATACATCATGTAGTCTCTGTTGTTAATTTCAACATTGAAGATTATACAATCTTGGATTATTTCTACGTAAGCAAATCCTTTGTGCTTTATCGCTTTTTCAATTATTTCTTGAGTGTGATCCAAGTCTCTTGCATTGCACCTTGCAACAAAACTTGCTCCTGCTGAAAGCGCAATCATCAAGGGATTTATCGGAGAAGAAACAACCCCCAAAGGCTGAGATTTTGACTTGAATGTTAGCTGGCTTGTTGGGGAAGGTTGCCCAGTTGTTAATGAAAAAGATTGATTATCATGGACTAGCAAAGTTATGTCTGGGTTAAATCTGCAAGCATGAATAAAATGTTCCATTCCTTCTGAATAAGTATCACCATCTCCCGCAGAAACAACAACTTTGAAATTTGGATTCCCGAATTTTATTCCTATTGCAGCAGGTATTGGCCTTCCATGCAATCCGTAAAAACTTGAGGTGTTTAGATAATCAAATATTTTCCCATGACATCCTATTCCTGAGACATTGACAAAGTTTTCTTTTTTGAATCCTTGCTTTTCAAGAGAGACAAATGCCCTTCTTAGAGATTCTAAGATCATGTGGTCTGGACAACCAGGACACCAAGTAATTTTTGTATTTGTTCTGAATGGAACACCTTTCATTGATATGTCTTTTTTCATTTTATATTTAAAATTTTATTATTAAAAAATTTATCATAAACATAGGCTGGAGCTAATATAAGAATAACCCAACCAATTAACACTATCACATTTATACCTAAAATATCAAATCCAAAAGGAACTGTGTAAATCCATAAACCAGAATAAAGATTTGGAATCTCCATTAACACAATACCTATAATCATAGCAAGAACAACTGATAAAACTTTATTTTTAATAATTAATTTTGAAGTTTCATAAATCTCCCTTGTTGCAAATAATATAAATGGATAGAGCAAAATAAGTATTATCTCAAAAAGTAATGACTGGTAAGGGTAATGCCAAAACCCAAATACAAATTTTCCAAGATATTCTATTGACATTCCTAAGGCAAGCATGGCCATGTACAGATTAGTAAAACTTTTTTTGTTGTTTATGAATAATTGTATTGCCGTGATTTTATTTTTTTTAGATGAAAAATAATCAAAGAAAAACCAGAATCCAAAAGTTCCAACAAAATACCACGGCTTCCATCCGAAAAATGCAGTTAATAGAGAAATTATCGAGATTAATATTCCTAGAATTAAGATTAATTTCCCATCTCTTGCTTTCATTTTTTCAACAACTCCTTCCTTAATTCATCCGAAAAAAACGGCCTGCCGTCATATTTCAGAATTCTTTTTTCAATTTTTATTCCAGTTTTTTCTCTTATCAATCTTCCAAGCTGACCTGTCACATTTTGTTCAATCAAAATAACTTTTTTTGCTTTCTGGATTTCTTTTTTTATTTCATCCGACAAGGGTTTCATGTATATGACCTGCAAAAATTTAAAGTCAAGTCCTTTTATTGCATCAAGAATTGCCCCCCTTGTTGAACCCCAGCCAATAATAAGGTTTTTACTGTTTTTGTTTCCATGAATTTTTATCATTTCGAATTTTTTACATTCTTTTTTCATAGCTTCATATTTTTTTAATCTACTATCTGCGTTCTTAACTGTATTTTCAGCATCTTCAACAGTAATTCCGTTTTCATCGTGCTCATAACTGTTTGCTTTCACAATATCTTTTCCAGGAATTTTTCTGTTTAATGTTATCTGCAGAGGTTTTTTAGGTGCAACATCTGAAGAAAATTCTGATTCTGCAAGATGTTTATCGGAAAGAATTATAGACAGACAATTAAATTTTTGAGAGAGATAAAAAGCTTCGTTGGTTTTTTCAATTGCGTCTACGGGATTTCCTGGAGCAATTACAATCCTCGGAAATTCTCCATGGCCAGATCTTAAAGCTAAATCCAAATCATTTTGCATTGTGTATGTAGGTAGGCCCGTTGACGGACCACCTCTAGAGCCAAGATAAACAACTAATGGCAATTCAGACATTCCTTGAAAACTCATTGCTTCAGTCATTAAATCATAACCCCCACCGCTACTTCCTATCATAACTTTTGCTCCTGCAAAACTTGCTCCCAAAGCCATATTCGCAACAGAAATCTCTCCTTCTGGCTGGAAAACGACATAATTATTTTCTACTTGTCTTGAAGCTAACTCATGCAAAGCGTTTGTTGTGGGAGTCATTGGATATGCAAAATACAAATCTATTTTAGATTTTATTGCGCCTTGAGCGACGGCCTCATTTCCAGTCATAACAGATATTTTTTTCTTAATATTCTTCAGATGATATTTTTGTTTCTCAGAACTAAAACCAACTTCAAGGGCGTCTATTGACTCTTTGTTGTTCAAAGTTTTTTCTACTTCATCAACGAGAATTTTTTTGTCTATGCCAAGGACCTTCATCAAGGCCCCAGTCTGGGCAATATTTAGGTTTATCCCATATTTTAAAAAATCTTTATAACTAATGATAAATCCGTCTTTTTTCAATTCAGATTTATGGACTCTTATTGTGTTTTCATCCATAGCAATAATTCCATCAAGCATTGACTCATGACTTTCAATTGGTTCATCTGAAATGGAAAGAACATTAAAATTGTGATCCCCTCTTATAACTGAAGGATAATCTCGGTAGTTAAAGACAAAATATCCGTGATTAGTCAAAGTCTGAGAAACAATCTGAGAAGTTTTGTTTATTCCCTGCCCTGCTTTCCCACCTATAAGAATATTAAACCTCATCTAAAAACCCCGACAAATTAGAATAATCACCCATTTTACTTACAAAATCCTTCGATGTTTATAAATTTTTGGAGAAGAATTTTAACCAGTATAAGAAAATTACTTGAGGAAATAAGGTATTTGACGTTCACCAGAATAGTTCACTCTAAGTCTAGCTTCAGGAATGCCTGCCTCTGACCTGTATTTTGAAACTGTCCTTCTTGCTGAATTAATTCCCAATCTTTGCTTGATTTCCATGTCAGAAAAAGGATTTGAAGGATCTTCTTCACTTAAAATTTGGTTTATTCCTCTAACCACTAAGAACCTTCCCAAATCTTCTTTAGACGGCATAAGCTGGGAAATTTCCAAAACGTACGGAGAATTAGAGCTCGCGGGCTGAACTAAAGCAGACTTATTCTTCATTAATCTTGAAACAAGTGAAGTAGAAACTCCAACTTTATCGGCTAAATCTTTTTGACAAAAAACGTTTAAAGTTGTTGGTTCACTTCTGGCGAGAAATTCTCTTTGCTGTTCTCCTATGGCTACATAAGATTCCCTTAATTTTGAATTAACATACTCTCTTTGACTGCTAATGTGAGCATAAAGTTTCTTGGCGTTCTTAAAATGATCAGGGATTTTAATCTGCTGCACAGAAAGTCTTGGCTGCTCTGAGATAAAATTTGAAAACATAATAAGAGGCTTGTCTTTTTCTCTTCCAACATAGGTCACCTCTGGAGTGATTTCGATAGTTTTACTAGAAACCGCTTCAGCTATTTCTTTGCTTGGAGGATCCATTATTAATCCAGAATTTCCTTTTTTCAAATAGCCAAGAGAAGAAGTAACCAAAGATCCAAAAACAGCTTGAACATCTGGTTTTCCAGAGGCATTACTCTCTACAAACATGTCTTCGAATTTTTGCGGGTCTCTCGCTATATCATCCAAAACATGTCCCACTGCGGTTGGAGGAAGAGAGACAAATTGATTTAAAGCTATAATCTGCTGTAAATTCATTCTCTGTGCCAATTTCGGACTCATGGATAAACTTAAATCGGTCATCCAAAAACATAAATTTCCGGTTTTTTAAACCTTTCTATGTGTAACTACTCAAGAGGTACTAGTTCCAGAACACTCAATTCTTCAAAAAATAACCTTTTGGTTGCAAAAATCTTTTTTTTATACTTTAAATCAGAAAAATTTATTTTAGGAGTAAACGAGCTAATTAATAATAAAATCCTTCCATTTTTATCCAGATGTTTTTTTGCTTGCATCAAAAATTTTATTATTATCTCATTTCCTTTTTTACCGCCAGAAGTATCTTGATTTTTGTCAAATTTATCCTCAGGCAAATAAGGAGGATTGAAAACAATTAGGCCAAATTCACCTCTAATTTTTGCAAATAAATTTGACTGGACTATTTTTGATTTTGGAAATTTTGATTTTAAATTTTTAATCACTTTTTTGTTCATATCGGCCAAAGTTATGTTTCTTGGATCGATTCCAAGGTCAATAAAAGTTTTAGCCTGAATCCCCGATCCAGAACCCATGTCTAAAACAGAATTTATTTTTCTTTTTTTCAGGAATTTCTTGATGCACTCCTGTAACAAATAAGAATCTTCAGCAGGCCCGTAAATTTCCGACATTTTTATAAAAGTTTGTTAAGAAACTCGACAATCTGTTTCCTGAAAATAAAGATTGCGAAAAGAACTCCCAAAAGTAGGGCCAGAACAACTATGAGAATCACAGTCACAGGGTCGGTTTTATTTTTTTTTGAGTAATCGGAAACAATTTGCTTCGGCATAGAAACAGCAGGAGTTAAAGGCTGATATCTTTTTTGGATTTCTTCAAGAGTTGGCAAACTCCTTGTGTCTCTGTCTGGTTCTTTCTGCGTTTGTAAAGTAGGTGAAGTGTTAATAGGTTTTTGATACGTTTGTTGTTGAGGAAGTGTTTGTGAGATTATCTTTTGAGGAGTTGGAGGAATAGTTGGTTGAGAAGGGGGAAAATTTATTTTTTGCAAGGGAAGAGGCAATTGTGTTTGCTGTTGAGACTGAGATGTTTCAGAAAATAATTCGCTTACTGCCTGTTCTATGTCTTCTTTTTTGTAGCTGGCGTTGTAAAAAGACTGCATAACATCTTCAAGTTTTTGACCTTTTGAAAGTGCTATTCTTATCCCGCCGATTATATCCTCTTTTGCCATAAGAAATTAAAGATAATTATGTTTAAAAAATGTGGGTTTTAAGAAAAGCTCAAATTTTAGATTTTCTTTTATTTTCAAAAAAGAATGCCAAAAAAAACCATATGAAAAGAAGTGAGAACATTATGTAAGGATTTTCTATAGCTTTTCTCGATGGATCCTTAAAAATAAATAAAACATAAGCGAACAATAATCCATAGGGGATCAATAAAATTGGCACCAGGGCTATTCTTAGTGGATTTTGTTTTTCTATTCCAGAATTAAAAAAGTAAAATGCTAATATGTTTGGATGCAATATAGAAAAAAACAGACCTTTTGATGCTATTTTGTTATACTCTTCAGATTTGAATTTTACTGCATGCTTTCCCAAAAGATAGTTTATAATCGACGTTAAGGTTAATGAAAATGCCACAATCAGAGAGATAGACAACAAAGAGAAAAATTTTCCATCAGAAAGAAAAACTGACAGTGCTATTATGAAAGAACCGGGAAAATACAATCCGAGATAGACAATACCTTCTAAAAAAGAAGCTATGAATAACCCAATTAAACCGAATGAATGATAAAGACCTTCTAAAAATAAAAGTATTCCTTTTGGCTCGGGGATAATATTAACATTCCAAAGAATAAAAAGAATAAGATAAAAAATAAGAGCAGATAATGGAAGCTTTGGAATTTTATTGAATAACTTCCTCATATTATAGTTTCAGTCTTCCGCCATCCTGAACTAGATGACAGGTTTTCCCTTGTTTATATCCAAGTTCTCCAGCCAACTCTAGTGCGGGAGTTATTTGTGCTGTCGAGCCATGTGAAGGAATTATATGTTCAGGATTTAATATGGATATAAGATCTCTTATGTCTTCTCTGCCACCGTGGCCTGAGACGTGAACATTATCAAATATTCTTGCTCCCATCTTCCTGAACTTTTTGTCCATTCTTTCCTTGTTTGCAATGTTTATAGGGGCAGGAATTGTTTTGGAAGAAAAGATTATGTTGTCGTTTTGCTTAAAATTAAATGGAAGGTCCCCTCTTGAAAGTCTTTCCATTATGCTTCCAGGCTCTCCCTGATGTCCTGTGCATACAACTAAAGTACCTGTCCTGTCTTTCTCAACTTTTTTTAGTATTGATGCAACCTGCTTTTTGTAAGAGCCAATGTAAATATCATTTTTGAAGGGACATATTCCCACCTCTATTGAAGACGCGACATACTTTTTCATACTTCTCCCGAGAAAATAAACTTTTCTGTTTAATTTTTTAGCATACTCAACTATGCTTTTCAGCCTTGCTATGTGTGAAGAGAATGTTGAAACAAAAACTGCAGAATTCCTATTTTCAATTGTTAACATTACTTCCTCAACCAAGGCCCTTGCAACTTTTTCGCTTGGAGTTTTTGAGTCACTTCCAGAATAAAGAGAATCGACAATTAATGCTTTGACTCCCTGTTTTGCAATTCTTCTTAATGCCTCATAATTTGGGGGCAAGCCTAAAACCGGAGTGTTGTCCAATTTAAAATCATTTGCATAAACAATTACTCCTTCAGGAGTATGCAAAGCTATCGCTGCTGTTTGAGGGGTTGAATGAGTCATGTTTATGAATTCTGCTTCGTAGTTTCTGTTTTTTCCTCTGACAATAAATTTAGAATTGGGCTGGACAACATTAATTTTGTTTGGAACTTTGATTGATTCATCTTCAATTATTTTTTTAAGAACAGAAATTGTGAAAGGAGTTCCAACAATTGGCGCATTATATCTATAGGCAAGATAAGGAAGAGCTCCAATGTGATCCAAGTGTGCATGGCTTGGCATTATTGCTCTGACTGTGTTCCTAATTCCAAATTTGTCCAGAAGCAAATCATCAGGAATTGCGCCAATACTCCTTAGCCTTTTTTCAGAATAAGCTGACTTCTGTTCTTCTTGTTCTTGAAGTTCTACAATTGCTGGAAGGTATAAACCTCCATCAAAGATAACCGAATCTTCCCCTATTTTTACGGCAGTCATATTTTTTCCAACTTCATTATAACCGCCGACTGTAAATATTTCCATTTCCTATTTCTCTTTTATTTAGATAGGAGGTTGAGTTTAAAAATTCTTGCGAATGCATTTTAACAAGTTTTTTATAATGCTTTTTCTTATATAATTTATGAAATCACTTAAACCTTCTATGAGAGAAAACAAGAGGTATCTTCTTGTTGAAGGAAAAAATTTGAGAGAAAATATTGAGAAAGCTGTCAAGGATTTTATTGGGGTTCTTGGCATGTCAAAAGCTTCACTATCAACAATAAAATATGGGGAAGGTTGGGCAGTTGTCTCAGTGAATAGAGAAAGCGTAAATCATATCAGGGCAGCGATTGTGGTGTGGCCTGAAAAAATGGAAGTAAAAAAAGTCTCGGGAACTTTGAAGGGGTTAAGATGTTAAAATGGGCATATTAGATTTGTTTAAAAAAAGAGAAGAGAAAGAGATTGATTTTAATTTAGTTAAAAAGATTTCAGGAAATTTTGATGATTTCAAAAAAAGATTGAAAAGTTCAAGCCTTATAATTTTAATAACTGGAAAAAGAGGGAGCGGAAAAACAGCCTTAGGATTCAAATTCCTTGATGTTTTGGCTGGGAAAAGACATGCTTATTATCTTGGAGAAGGAAAGTTTCCAGGATTCATAAAAAAAGCTGATGACATAAAAGATGTGAAAAATGACTCAATACTTTTAGTCGACGAAGCAGCAATCAGTTATTCTTCAAGAGACTCTATGAAAGAATCAAATAAAGTTCTTAGTGAAATAATGACAATTGCAAGACACAAGAATCTTTCTCTTATAATCATAACCCAGAATTCCGCGATGATTGACCTGAATATTATGAGACTTGCCGACACGCTTATATTCAAAGAGCCTTCTTTACTTCAAAGCAGGTTTGAGAGAAAATCCATAGCTGACCTTTTTAAAAAAGCTGATAATGAGTTCAAAAAAATCCCTCAAAAAGACAGGATAAAAAACTTTTATGTCATTGATGATGAATTTGAGGGTATTTTAAGCTCAGGATTGCCTGATTTCTGGAACGAAAAGATAAGCAAGAGCTTTGCGAAATTTGAAGGGTAAAGACCTAAATCTCGCTTCGCAAGATTTTTAAACCCATAATCTTTCTATCATTAACAGAGAAGACAAGAGTTTAAGATTATTATATTCTCTAAAATTAAGATGGATATGCCTATAGATGTACAAAATCAGGCCATGGGCTATGACAGAACAGCCACAATGTTCTCACCTGATGGTAAGATACCTCAGCTGGAATATGCGCAGAAGACTGTCGGGCTCGGAAGCTCAAGTATCGGAATGTCTTGTTCAGACGGAGTTTTCATTATAGCTGACAAAAGAATAGAGGATTCTTTGATAGTCACGAAATTTGCAACAAAAATACACGAAATTGATTCTCATATGATTGCAAGTGCTGCAGGAATTGTCTCCGATTCAAGAGTCTTAATAGAAAGGGCACAGCTAATGGCCCAACAAAACAGAGTAACTTATGATTCTCCTGTAGAACCGGAATTAGTTGTGAAAGACCTTGCTAATCTAAAACAACAGTTCACACAGTATGGGGGAGCAAGACCTTTTGGAGTCTCAATAATGATTGCTGGAATAAAAGATAAAAAACCAGAGCTTTTCACAAGTGAAGTTACAGGAAACTACTACCATTATTATGCAAACTCCATAGGCGAAGATGAAGGCAAGATAAAAGAAAAACTAAGGGATAAATACAAACAGGATTTGACTATAAAGAAAGGTGTAAAGTTAGCCTTGGACATATTCAAAGAGATGAGAGGAAAGAAATTTGAAATAAGTAAATTTGAATTAGCTTACATTAACAAAGACAAAGTGAAGATAGAAAGAGTCGAAGCTGAAGCTATTAATGAATTCGCAAAATGACTAACACTGTAGCAAGGATTAAGAGATTTGGAAAAAATTATGAGATTATGGTTGATTTGGATGAAGCCCTTAAATTCAAGAAGGGCCAGAGTTCTTACGTTGAAGCACAGGGAGACAGAATATTTTACGACGCAAAAAATGGAAAGTCGGCTTCAAGTTCTGATTTGAAAACTGCCTTCGGAACAGAAGATTGTAATGAGATTGCAAAAAGAATAGTCAAGGAAGGAGAGGTTTTAGTGACCCAGGAACACAGAGATGCTGAACAGGACAAAAAAGTAAAGCAGGTTGTTGATTTCTTGGCAACAAATTCTATGGATCCAAAAACAGGAAGACCTCACACCCCAGACAGAATAAAATCCGCATTAGAACAAGCTCATGTCAATATAAAAAATGTTCCTGTAGAAGCACAGATACATGAAATAATTGACAAGATAAGCGCAATATTGCCGATGAAAATTTCTACTAAGAAAGTGAAAATAGACATACCTGCAATTTATACGGGGAAAGTTTATGGTGTTATAAACCCTTACAAAGAAAATGAGAAATGGAAAGACGATGGAAGTTTGGAAGTTGTTGTGAAAGTTCCTGCAGGAATAATAATTGATTTTTATGACAAATTAAACGCTGTAACTCATGGCTCTGCATTGACAGAGGAGATAAAAGAATAATGACAGACGCTACCAAGTATTATTCAATAAAAGGAGTAAGCCCTGAAAGATTGGCTGATTTTTTAGTGAACAGAGAGGAATTCCAGACTGTTTGTTTATATAATAGTTCAAATGTCTTCAGTTACAAGGGGTTAGTTGCTGTTAATATAAATACTAGCGAAGAAAGGAACTTCAATCCTCTTGTTATTGACGGGCCTAACTCAAGCCATTTTAGAGAAGTAATTCCATTGTTAAAAAAAATTGTCTCAGAACATATTCCAAGATTTAAATTAGATGAGGTGGCAGCATGACAGACAGAAAAGTCGTAATTCCTGGAGAGACAATTGCAAAAGGCCATGATTTTCTTCCTGGAGAAGGAACTGAAAAGAGGGGAGAAGAAATAATCGCGATAAGATATGGCCTTGCTGAAGAGGCAAACAAACTTGTAAAAGTAATTCCACTTTCGGGAACATACATACCAAGAAGAGGAAATGCAGTTATTGGAAAAGTTGAAAATATAACATTCAATGGATGGGTTGTTAACATGGGAACAGCTGAAACAGCTTTTATAAGTTTGATGGAAGTTCCAAGATTCGTGAACAAAGATGCGTTGGAAGAAGTAATGGACATTGGTGACATGGTTGTTGCAAAAATATTCGCTGTGAACAAGAGAGGGATAGATTTAACAATAAACATGAGGGGGCTTGGAAGGATCGATGAAGGAATGATTGTTAAAGTCAATCCAAACAAAATACCAAGAATAATTGGTAGGGAAGGAAGCATGATAAAACTTATAAAAGATGAAACTGGTTGTGAAATAACTGCCGGCCAAAATGGTTTGGTCTGGATAAAAGGAGACAAAATAGAAGATGAATTGTTTGCCAAAAGAGCGATAGATTTCATAACTGAAAAGTCATTCGTGTCTGGATTGACAGATGAAGTAAAATCATGGTTTGATAAACAAAAGAAAAAATGACGACAAAAAAAACAAAAAGCGAAGTAGAAAGGCCTGATGGAAGAGAGTTTGACGAGACAAGACCAATAACAGCAAAGGTCGGAATAATACCAAATGCAGATGGAAGTGCGATGTTCTCATTCGGAGACACAATAGCAATAGCTGCTGTTTACGGACCAAGAAAAATGCATCCACAACATTCACAGAATCCAGCAAAAGGAACTTTGAGATGTAATTATAACATGTTAAGTTTTTCTGTAACAGAAAGAATAAAGCCCGGCCCAAGCAGAAGAAGCATGGAGATAAGCAAGATAACTGAATGGGCTTTGGAACCAGTTTTAATGATAGATAATTATTCTAATATGGTAATAGATGTCCATATCCACATAATCCAGGCAAATGCTTCAACAAGGTGCGCAGGGATAAATGCAGCTGCACTTGCTTTGGCTCACGCTGGAATACCGATGAGAGATTTGGTCACAAGTGTTTCGATAGGAAAACTTGATAAAAGCCTTGTTGTCGATGTTTCAAAAGCTGAAGAAGATTGGGAAGAAGGAGAGGGTGCAACTGATATTCCAATAACAATGACATCTCACGGAGATATTACACATATTCAATTAGATGGAAAAATCTCGAAAGAGCAACTGAAGGAAGCTGTTGATTTGGCAAGAGAAGCAACCAAAAAAATCTATGAAATCCAGAAGAAAGCCTTGAAAGAGACGGGGGAAGAAAAATAATGGAAACATCAAAATTAACAGCAGAAAGGATAAGACAATACCTTGATCAAGGGAAAAGATTTGACGGAAGAAAACTTGACGAATTTAGAGATATTGGAGTTGAACTGGGTGTTTCAAAGAATGCCGAAGGAAGCGTAAGAGTCAAAATAGGAAAAACTGAAGTTTTAGTCGGAGTCAAGATGGATGTTTCTAAACCTTATCCTGATTCACCTAACAAAGGAAATTTAATGGTCACCTCAGAACTTTTGCCTTTAAGCTCTGAAAGATTTGAAAGTGGACCTCCAAAATTCCCAGCAGTAGAGCTTGGAAGAGTTATTGACAGGATGGTAAGAGAGAGTAAAGTTATAGAGCTTGAAAAACTCTGCATAAAAGAAAAAGAAAAAGTCTGGAATGTTCTGATTGATATTTATTCTATAAACGACGATGGTAATCTTGTAGATGCTGCCGGAATTGGAGCAATAATTGCCCTAAAAAATGCAAGGATTCCAAAGTATGATGAGGAAGAGGAAAAAGTCTTATTTGGAGAATGGACAAGCAAAACAGTCCCATTAAGAAAAGAGATACCTCTTTCGCTCACTATCCATAAAGTTGGAAAAAACTTCATTGTTGATCCAACGAGAGAAGAAGAAGACATAAGCGAAACAAGAGTTGTAATAGGGAGTCACGAGGGAATAGTTCACTCAATGCAGAAAGGAGAACTTTCCCCGCTAACAATTAAAGAATTTGGAGAAGTTCTTGACCTAAATGATAAGGTTTGGAAATCAGTTTACAAACAGATTGAGAAGCATCTGAAATAATAAGGTTTAAGAATGGGGAAAAATTTCACATAACATGACGCACCCAAAACAAGAGTTCACAAGGTATGAAAGAGCAAGGATTATTGGTGCAAGGGCTCTGCAAACGGCAATGAATGCTCCTTTGTTGATAAAAATAAAACCTGAAGATCTTGAAAAGATAAAGTATGACGCTTTGAAAATAGCTGAAATAGAGCTTGATTCTGGAATTCTACCAATCAGCGTTAAAAGACCTTACCCACAGAAGAGAGATGAAAGTTTGAAGAGATCAAAAGGAGCAAGGGTCAGCGATGAAAAAATGGAAGAGATGGAAACTAAGGAAGAGGAAGAGATAGTCAAGGAAGGAGAAATAATGGAATTGGCCACTCCGGACGACGAACAAGAAGATGCTGGCGCAGATGATGAAGGCGAAGGATTCTAGTTTTCAAACATAGTTTTTCTTTAACAAAAAACATTATAAAGTTTGGATATTTTTCCATCCTATGAAAGTAAAAAGTGTGAATGCTAAGTCTATTTTTGATTCAAGAAAAGAGAAAACAATTTTTGTCACAATATCTACAAACGTCGGGAATTTTTCTGCGAGCTCTCCGACTGGAAAATCCACAGGAAAATATGAATCAAAACCTTACAAAAAAAGTCTTGAGGAGGATATCAAAGCTTTAAAAAATTTTACAGAATATTTTTCAAACGAAGAGATAGAAAGTTTTGATGACTTAAGAAGAATTGAAGATATAGTAGACGGACATGTAGGAGCCAACACTATTTTTGCATTGGAGAGCGCTGTCTTAAAAGCTTTAGCAAAAGAACAAAAAAAAGAAATTTGGCAATTGATAAATCCAAATGCGAAAAGATTTCCAAGACTTGTTGGGAACTGCGTCGGCGGTGGAAAACACTCGCAAACAAAAGATAAAAAACCAGACTTTCAAGAATTCTTATTAATTCCAGATACAAAAACAGTAAAAGAAGCTTCTGAGTTAAATAAAAAAATTCAGAATGAAGTTGAGGCTATTTTAAAAAAGAAAGATGAAAAATTTGAATCAAAAAGAAACGACGAAAATGCATGGATCACTTCCCTGAATGAAAAGGAAGTTTTTGATGTATTCAAAGACTTAAATGTTCCATTCGGTACTGATGTTGCAGCCTCTTCTTTTTACAAAAGGAAAAAGTATCATTATGAAAATCCTATGCTAACTAGAGAAGATGATGAACAGATTTATTACATTGAAAGTTTGATAAAAAATTATAATTTATTTTATGTTGAAGACCCCTTCCAGGAAGAAAATTTCAAGTCCTTTGCAGAACTTTTGAAAAAAGTCAAAAATTGTCTGATAGTCGGAGATGATTTGATTGTTACAAATTCTAAGAGGCTAAAGAAAGCGATTGAAGAAAAGAGTGTGAACACTATAATTGTCAAGCCTAATCAATGCGGCTCTTTATTGGAAGTGAAAAAAGTTTGTCAGATGGCGAAGGAGGCTGGAATAAAAACCGTTTTCTCGCACAGAAGTGGTGAGACTGAAGAAAGCATATTGGCTGATTTGGCTTTTGGGTTTCAAGCTGATTTCTTAAAATGTGGAATTTCAAGCCTTGTGAGAGAGATAAAGATTAAGCGCCTTATAGAAATAGAAAAAAAGTTAAGATAAATTCCCACAGCAACCTTTTTAAACTAATTTTCATCAGAATTCTTATGCCTAAAAAGAAGAAGGAAGAAACAGCAGAAAATCAAGTTAGTGAAGACTTGCCTGAAAAAGAAATTGTAAAAGTAGCAGAGAAAGAATCTTTGGAAGGAACAGAAGAAGCAAAATCACTGGAAGCTAAAAAGAAGAAACTTCTTGAGAAAGTTGCAAAGCTTAAGGGAAAAATAGAAGAAGCAAGCTCTGAAGAGATGAAGGAAAAAGTCAAGGGAAAAAAGAAAGAAGACATGCTTATCCCTCTAGACGAATATGTCAAAGCAGGAATTTATCTTGGAACCAGAGTCGTGACTCCTGACATGAAACCTTTTGTTTATAGAAGAAGAGCAGATGGACTAGCAATTTTTAACACAGACATAATAGATGAAAAAATAAGAGAGGGTGCCGAATTCATGAGCAAATTTAATCCTGAAGATATTATAGTCGTCTGTAAAAGACAAGCTGGATGGAAAGTTGTAGAATTATTTTCAAAACTAACTGGGATAAGAGCGTTCACAAAAAAATATCCTGCAGGAATTTTAACAAATTCAAAACTTCCAAATTTTTTCGAAAATGAATTGACCGTCATTGCAGACCATTGGGTTGACAGAAATTCTCTGCACGACACTTTAAGAGTAAGGAAAAAAGTTTTGATGATTTGTGATACAAATAATTTTTCAAAGGGTGCAGACAAAGTAATAATTGGTAATAATAAAAGTGCAAAAAGTTTAGGGGTTATATTCTATCTTTTGACAAAAGAATACTGTAAAGCTAAAGGAATAAAAGCAGATGTTCCAGATTTGGAATATTGGACTGGAGAAAAAGAGTGAGCTCTTTTTCAGATATTTGATAAATCAAACATAGAGAAAAGGAATAAATTAATAAATTCTGAATTGTTCAGTCAGATATGAAGACTAAAATTTCAAACGACAGTTCAAGAAGAGAGATTGGCAGAATGGAAAAGATTCTTGAAATGATTGGAGAGATAGTAAGCAGAAAGGGTGCAAGTTATGCCCACGATTCAACCCCTTTGTTTTATACCCTCCGGGAAAGAAGTTTAGCGAAGAGTTTTGGTGGAAAATACAGAACATAAGCTGAAATCAGATTATTCACTTAAGCTTCATCAAAAGCCAAGAGTTTTCTTTTCCTTCAAAATTTGTTTTTACTAAAGCATATTTTCCTTTCAATCTTCTTCCTTGCAAAATAAAAACTATTTTTGTGGGGGTTTTTTCTTCCAGCCTATAGTTTCCCTTATCCCAAATCTTGACAATTCCTTTCCCATAACCCTCTTTAATTTCTCCTTCAAAATTTCCATAAGACAAAGTGTGATCATCGACTTGAATTGCGAGTCTTTTAATTCCCTGCCTCATTGGAGGAATTTTTGGAATTGCCCAGCTCTTCAATGTTCCGCCAGATTCAAGTCTGAAATCCCAATGCAATTTTCTCGCGTGATGTTCATGTATGACAAAGGTTGGCATGTTCTAATAAGATAATTTTCTTTTATAAGAATTGTGATGGTAAAAATTTATAAAGAATAGTACCATTTAGTTGTGTGGAGAACAAAAAGGGTGTGATTGGTGAATTTTTTGAGTTCTTGAAGGAATATAAAGTAATTGGGTTGGCAGTTGCGTTAATAATTGGGTTGGCGGCTGTAGCCTTAGTCAAATCAATAGTGGACAATTTAATTATGCCGATAGTAACTCCATTTATTCCTGGAGGAGCTTGGCAGACTGCAACATTCTCAATAGGCCCAATAGTCATAGGCTGGGGAGCCCTGCTTGGGGGAATTATTAATTTTGTTATAATCGCATTTGTCGTATTCATAATTGCAAAATATGTTCTGAAAGAAGAAAAAGTCAGCAAAAAGTGAAAAAAACATTATAAACTCTGCAACAAATAAATTTAAAAGCTTAAATTATTTTTATTAATTCATAAAATAAAAGCAGGTTTTAAAATGGATCCAAATTTTGTTCAAAAAAGGATGAATGAGATACAATCCAATCAAGGATTTGTAGACGCATTCTCAAAAATAGTTTCTGGTAAAGCAGGATATAAAGCTGTGATTGAAAAAAAACCAGTGATAATAAAATGCACCGGATGTGGCAAAATTCTTGAAGAGGTAAAGTTCTGCCCTGATTGCGGGACAAAGGTTTGGATAAAACCAACAAACTGTCCAAAATGCACAAAGCCTGTCGCTGATGAAGATAAATTCTGCCAGGATTGCGGAGAAAGTTTAAGTCCGCCTGGAAAGCTGAGTTAGTATAGAAATTTTTAAAAAAGATAAATTCTAGTTTTGTTTATGTCAGACAGTAGTTATAATTTGAAAGGAACTGATTTTATTCCATGGGTTGGAGCTTGTGATTATTCTAAAAGAAATCGAGAAGACAGAACGGTGTTGAAATACAATTTGAACGGACTTGTATTGACAGCATGGAACATGCCAATTATTATTGGAGTTATTAAAGGAATTGAAAAATTAGTTTCAAATTAATTCTTACAAAAATTTCCAGAATAAAAAATCCAATTTTCCTCGAAAGGTTTATAAATCCACTAAATATAAATTTTTATCTGTGATGAAGAGAAATCGGAAATCATAGTTAGATATAACATGAGTGCCTTAATAACAAACTTTGCTACAAACATTAAGGTATGATGTATGTAGTGGCAGTCATGAAGTTGTAATTCTTATGATCTATTCATAATGTTTAGCTAAGGCCAATAGTAGGAGG